>FWPU01002912.1_pt1 | contig 45274 bp, 33 predicted proteins | sample 2228361 | NCBI WGS metagenome assembly FWPU01 (sample SAMEA103939777, study PRJEB20133) | metagenome
AGCAATCGGGCTTGCGGCGTGCTCGGATACAGGCGATAGGCGAAGGTCTTCAGCATCTACAATCCCTTTTGGGCTTCAATGTAGCGTGTGACGGTCTCGCTCGACACGTTGCCCGCAGTCGCGGCGAAATAGCTTCTCGTCCACAGCGAGGGCAGTTTCAGGAGCGATGGGTAGTTCTTCCGTAGTTCACGACTCGTGATCCCCTTCACTGCTTTCACGATATCCGCCGCGCTATCCGAAGGCCACACCCGAAGCACCAAGTGGATGTGATCGGGTTGAATGGATAGTTCAATAATCTGCCACCCCTTTTCATTGCATTTCGCCTCGATCAACCTTCGACAGTCGGCGGCAATCGCGCCCGTAAGCACAGCCTTGCGGCGTTTGGGCGTCCAGACAAGGTGATAGACAATCAGGTGAACCCGATGTTCGTCGCGTTGGTATTCCACAACCTATCCTTGCGTTTATTGATTTCTATGTTGACAATATACCATCGAACAACAATGAGCGCAAGGTCTCGGCGAACGCCAGCGAGAAACCCGCCTCACCGCGCGCGCTCAAGCGCGGCGGCTTGCGGCGGGTTTTTATCGGTCAGCAATTTTGGACGGGTGACGGCACGGAGACGTTCACCTGGCACGGCTACGATCTGACCGGGCTGATGGTCGGTTCAGAGGGAACGCTCGGTATCATCAGTCGCGTGATTGTGCGCCTGACCCGGCTGCCAGAGGCAAATCGGGTTGCGCTGGCGCTCTTCCCAGACGTGGTTGCAGCCTGTGAATCGGTCAGCGCAATTCTGGCTGCGGGCTATGTCCCAACTGCGCTTGAAGTGATGGATGCCACCACGATGCTGGCAGTGAATCGGGCGCAGGGCGCGGCGCTGCCAGCCGAGGCGGGCGCGGCGTTGATCATTGAGATCGATGGCGTGAGTGAAGGCCTGGACGAAACGATGGCCGAGATCAGCGCGTTGTGTCGTGATCACGGCGCGGTTCTCCTCAGCACAGCGGCAACTGCGGCAGCGCAAGAGCAGCTCTGGGCGGCGCGGCGCAGCGCCTTCGCGTCGTTTCACACGATCGCGCCGTCATTATACCTGGTCGATACCGTGGTGCCGCGCACCCGTCTGCCGGCGATGATGGCGCATGTGCAGCGTTTGAGCGCGACGCACCAGATGCCAATCGCTAATGTGTTTCATGCCGGTGATGGCAATCTGCATCCGCTGGTGCTCTACGATCCGGCTGATCCGGTGCAGGTGGCGAAAGCGCGCGCGATTACTGCTGAAGTGCTGAACCTTAGCGTCGCCGAGGGCGGCGCTGTCAGCGGCGAGCACGGGATCGGCATCGAGAAGCGCGATTTTCTTGCGCATCTCTACAACCGTGCCGATCTCACCGCCCACGCTGCGGTATACGCTGTGTTTAACCCGGCGTAGCGGTTAAATCCGGGCAAGGTCTTTCCCCCCGATCTCGATCCGCTGGCGCTGGCCGCAGCACGCGCCGCAGATCTGGCTGCGGCGCCGATTATCTCGTCGCCAGCGCAACTGACGCGCGAATTGGCTGCAATCGTCGGGGCTGATCATCTTTTGGCTACGACAGTATTCACCATTCAGGGCAGACAGCCGACATGGGTCGTCGCGCCGGAATCAACGGCTGAGCTAGCCGCCGTGATGGCGGCCTGCTATCAGGCCGGGGTTCATGTTGTGCCGTGGGGTGGCGGCACGCAACAGGCGATCGGGCCGCTCATTGCCGATCCTGAGGTAGTGGTTGTTACTCAACGCCTCAACCGGGTGGTCAAATATGAGCCAGATGATCTGACCATCGGCATCGAAGCCGGAATGACGCTGGCCGACTTGCAGGCCATCCTGGCCTGTCACAACCAGCAATTTCCGCTCGAAACAGCCGAAGAGAATCGCGCAACGATTGGCGGTCTGGTAGCGACTGCGACTGATGGCCCGCGACGGCTGGGGTACGGCGCGTTGCGCGATCTGGTGCTTGGTCTCACGATTGTGCAGGTTGACGGCACCGTGATAACTGTCGGCGGTCAGGTGGTGAAGAATGTCAGCGGCTACGATCTGGTCAAACTCTTCAGCGGCAGTCACGGAACGCTCGGTGTGATCAGCGAGGTGCGCCTGCGCGTGTTCCCCCGCCCACCGGCAGCAGTCAGCCTGCTGGCGCGATTTCCCGATCTATCGGCGCTGGCCTCGTTCCTGACCGGACTGGCAGCCACCCGGTTGCAGCCGGTTGCGCTGGATGTTGTTGAGCGAAGAGAGGATCCGCGCGAAGCCATCACCGCGCTCGCGCGATTCGAGGGTCACCCCGCTGCCTGCGCTCGTTCAGCCACCGAGAGCGCCACCCTGGCTGCGGCGTATGGCGCAACCGTCGTCGAAGTGGTAAATGGCGCCGACCAGGATCAGCTCTGGCAACCGGCCATTGCGCTGGCGGCCTTGCCTGATCCTGCGGTTGCCTGGCCGGTGCGCCTTGCCGTTCTGCCATCGCGCTTCCCTGCGGCCCTTGCCGATCTGCGCCGGTGCGCCAGCCAGGCCGGAGTCACAGCTACCATTGGCGGTCGGCCAGCTCAGGGTCTGATCTACGGTCATTTGCAGGGAGAGATGGCCCAGATAGCGAGTGTCCTGACCGGCATGGCTGAACGCTGGCCGCACATCCAGATCCCGGCGGGATCGCTGCCGCCAGCGATCGAATCGCAGCGATGGGGAACGCCGCTGCCGCAGCTCCCAGCGCTACTCAATGCCCAGATCAAGCGCGCGTTCGACCCGGCTGGACGGTTGAATCCGCGCCTGTGGCCGTATACGTGGAGCGCCGAGTCGGTGTCGTTGCACAAAGACGAGGCGCATTGAGCGCGCTGCCAACCGATCGCGGTATGCCATTGGGCGACGGCTGCGCTACCTGCCAGCAGTATGAAAGTACCATTGACGAACCGGTCAGGCGTTGAGTAGGCTGAAGATGTCAGGCGCAAGATACGAACTTCACCCGGCCCATACGGAGCCGCTGAAAGGATTATCGTCGGCTTATGCGCTCTTCACTCCTTGCCTTCACCACGCGCAGTTGGCTGTCAGTCGGCGCTATTGTGCTGTTGCTCCTCTCATCGCTGATCGGATTGCGCGCTGCTCCGGCTCAACCAGTAATCGATCTAGCGTCAGCGCAGAGCTACAATCTGCAGGTGACTGCTGGCAGCGCTGTAGTCTGGCGAAATACCACCACCTCGCCGCACCGCTTGCGCGCGATCGATGGCAGTTGGGAAACGCCGCTGATCCAGCCCGGTCAGAGTGTCACTCAAACCCTAACCACGATCGGCGCAAACGCGTTTCTCTGCGATTTCGATCCCGCTATGCGTGGAAACGTGCTCGTGCAGGACCCGGTCAGTGTCTTCGTGCCGCTGGTCGTGAATCGTTCGCTTGAGCGCTGGTCAGAACCAGCTACCTGGGGCGGGCGATTGCCGCAGGCTGGCGATCTGGTCTCGATTCCGGCGAGCAAAACCGTCTTGCTTGATGTCAGCCCGCCGGCATTGCGCGGTCTCTTGATCGAAGGCGAGTTGATCTTCGATCAGCGCGATCTCAATCTTACCGCCGGATGGATCATGCTGCACGGTACCGGTCGCCTACGCATTGGCAGCCCGACGGCGCCATTCCAGCATCAGGCTATCATCACGCTCAATGCGACCGACACGAATGAAGATGTGATGGAGATGGGGACACGCGGAATCCTGCTGATGGGCGGTTCGTTTGAAGCCTACGGCAGCGTGCCCAACCGGGTCTGGACGCGCCTCGGCGATCACGCTCTGGCAGGCGCAAATCGGCTGGTCTTGAGCGAAGCGGTCACCTGGCGGGCAGGCGATCAGATCGTGATCGCGCCCACCGACTTCTATGGTGTTAGCGAAACGGAGCGCCTCTCGGTGCAAGCAGTGCATGGCAACGAGATCACGCTGAACGCGACCCTGCAACATGCGCGCTGGGGGCGCCTGCAGTACGTGTCGCCGACCGGGATGACGCTCACGCCAACCAGTGAAGTGACGCCTTTGGCGCTCGATGAGCGGGCCGAAGTGGGCGTGCTGTCGCGCAATATTGTCATCCAGAGCGCTGATGACGCTTTGTGGCGCAATCAACGCTTCGGCGCGCACCTCATGGTCATGAACAACGCCGTCTTGCGACTCGACGGAGTGGAGCTGCGGCGCGTGGGGCAGGGCGGGCGATTCGGTCGCTATCCGATCCACTTCCACCTGCTCTCGTACCGCCCCGATGGCAGCCTGGTCGGTGACGCTACCGCGCAAAGCGTGACCAATTCGAGTATCTGGAATTCGGCCAATCGCTGCATCGTGATCCATGGAACTAACGGCGTGACCGTGCGGAACAACATCTGTTACGACATTGCCGGGCACGCGATCTTTCTAGAGGACGCCGTCGAGCGACGGAACGTGATCGAAGGCAATCTGGCGCTCAAGGTGCGTCAGCCGCCGCAACCGCTCTTGCCCAGCGATCGAGTCGGTTTCCGGCGCGGCCCGTCCGGCTTCTGGATCACCAACCCCGACAACGTAGTGCGCGGCAATGTAGCTGCCGATGCCGCAGGCAATGGCTTCTGGCTGGCCTTCCCCCGGCGACCATTAGGCGCGAACAAGAATGTGCCGATCTATCCCTTCCATCTCCCCCTCGGCGTGTTCAGTCATAACACCGCCCATTCCAATTCCCGACCGGGAATTAATCTCGATTTCGCGCCGACTGATGATGAAGGAAACACCTCCGAGATCAAATACGCGCCCACGGTTGATGGCAGCCCCGACACATACAGCAATCGCGCGCGGTTTACGCTTAGCGATATCACGGTGTACAAGAATAATGACAACGGTCTGTGGAATCGGGTGACATTGCCGGATTATGTGCGGTTTGTGTCGGCTGACAACACCGGAATGTTCTTTGCCGGCGCTGGTGATAATGGCAAAATCTATGATTCCTTGATCATCGGCGTCAGCTTAAATAATGCCACGCCGCCGCCGATCCATCTGGTCGGTCAGCCAAATACCGCCTTAGCCAGTTATCACAGCACGTTCGACATCTTCAACAACGTGATCGTGAATTTTGCCCTGGATACGCGATCCGATCGCGCAAGCGGCGCATTTGCCACCAACGACTATTACACTCAACCTGTCGATCGCGGGATGGTGCGCAACCCCAATAATCGTCTGATCAACACCCATCCCGGTCGGCGCGTAATTTCGCCCAACCTTAACACGCCCGTTGGCAACGCCGCTCTCGCTGGCGCGCTGTGGGATCCTCAGGGCTACTGGGGGCCTGCCGGCAACTACTGGGTCTACAACATTCCCTTCCTGACAGCGGGTCGCGTCTGCACTCCAGTCAGTGGGCCGGTGAACAATGGCATGAGCTGCGCCGGGCCGTACTATGGCGTGTCCGGGTTCAGAATCGATGGCAGCGATCCCTTTAAGCCGTTGATGCCGCTGACGATAACGCGCCTAGACGACAATCAGCAGTCAATCGATCAGTGGATTGTTGAAGATGGGAGCACCATGCGCCACACGCAGGGCATTATGCCCTGGATGCGCCACTTTGCGGCTGTGCCCGGCGGACGCTACCGGGTCGAGTTCCGCGATCCGACCGTCACAGTTGCGCCGCCGAGCCGCGAGTTGAAATTGACGCTCACAAATATGCACACAACCGCCGATCAGGTGATTCTTAGTCTGCCCTTCAGCGGAAATGATCCGGTGTTTGCCTATCTGACCACGCGCGAACACTATGAATATGCGCCTCCCGGCGCTCCTGAAAGGCGCGACCTGGTCTCCGTCTCTTCGCTCGCTGCCATGCTGACGACTGCGAATAGTTTCTGGCATGATGCGACGAATCAGCAGGTATGGGTGCATCTGCGGGGTGGTGTGCCGTGGCCGGGCGGTGAACCAGCAGATCCGATCTCAGACGAGCAGCTTTATCGCGCCACATACCTGCGCGTGTACCGACCCTGAAAGAGTATCAGCAGGACGCGCAACGAAGATTTACAGCAGAATGCCGCCAGCACTGTGCCGCGCGCGGTTGAAACCGTGGTATCCTACATACCAGTTCGATCTCAATCGCATCACATTCACGCGCGGAGTTGACATGAGTGAGCATCAAACCGGCAATCGCAGCGCTCTGGTTGTGGTGGCGCACCCCGATGACGCCGAGTTTGGCTGCGGCGGCACGCTGGCAGCCTGGGCCGCCGAAGGATGGGGAATTACGCTGGTCATTTGCACCGATGGCGGCAGTGGCGGGCCTGACGACGCTGTCGATGTGAGTCCGGCGGCGCGCCGGCGGATCACCGAGATCCGCAAGGCCGAGCAGCTTGCAGCGGCGCAAATCCTGGGGTTGAAAGAAGTGGTCTTTCTCGACTATCCCGATGGGATGTTGCAGCCGTCGCTCGAACTGCGGCGCGACATTGTGCGCCAGATTCGGCGCGCGCGGGCCAGTCGCGTGGTATGCCAGTCGCCCGATCGGGTCTGGACGCCGCAGTACTCGATCCCGCGCTTTCATCCTGATCATCTGGCCGCGGCCAGCGCGACGCTGGCTGCGGTCTATCCGGCGGCGCAGAACCCCTGGGATTTTCCTGAGCTGCTTGCTGAAGGCTTTCCGCCGCACCGGGTGCGCGAGATCTACATCACCGGAGCGCCAGTGCTCAACTTTGCCGTAGACATCAGCGCGACCATTGAGCAAAAGCTGGCGGCGCTGCGTTGCCATGTCTCACAGCTCGGCGTTGATCAGACCGAGATTGCCCAATGGGTACGGCAGTGGGCCGCCGAGCGCGGGCAAGAGTTTGGTCTGCCGCTGGCGGAAGCCTTCCATCGGGTCGAGAATGGGTAGCAGCGCTGGTAGCCGAGGGGAAGATGCAACAGGCTGAATGATGGCCGCATCACTCCCACCTCATCGTTTTAACGGTGGCCGGGTGTGCATGGCTGACCGATACGTGACAGTGTGTCTAAAGGTAGTAGCAGCGCTTCCCGCATTCCAGCGCCACCGCTCTCGCCTGAGCAGGGGATTTCTGCCTGTGTGTTGCCATAGTATAGCTGTGCAGGCATCCTCCAGCGCCATTCTCTCGTCTGAGCAGAGGATTGCCACGCCGCGCTGCGCGCGGCTCGCATTGCCACGAGGGAAGCGGGAGATTGCCGCGCCGCCCCCGATCCATGTCATTGCAAGGGCGCGTCAGCGCCCGCAGCAATCTCCGGCGTCATCGCGCGCGAGGCAGCTCACCACTCTCTGCGCGGTAACGATCGCGCGTGATTGGATAAAGCATCCAATCCATCAGAGCAAGGATTGTATCCTCTCACCGTAGCGCAAACACCATCTGCCCGGTACACTAAGCGATGAGTGCAGATGTTGCACGTTGCCTGTGCAGGCACATGGCCAACACCGCTGTGGCCCGGCTTTTCGGCGATGCGAAGTCGCGTCAGGTCGAAACAGTAAAAGCAATTTTGCCGGGTTTGCCAATTGCCTTCTCAGCTTCGTGCCACCGTCTGCCGCCCATATCGGGCGAGACAGTTGGATTACGACGCCGCTGGTCACACACGTGCCGCGGCGTCGTCTCTGTTTCAGGACCCTGTTCGTTCTGATGGACCGCGTTCGTTCGAGGTTCTAGTGCAGCAAGGAGTACAGAGTCATGGCAATGGATGCGAAGGGCGTGATCGAATTGATCAAAGCCAAGGGAATTCAGATTGTTGACACGCGCTTTACCGATCTCTTTGGCGGGTGGCAGCACTACTCACTGCCGGCTTCGCGGTTGACCGAAGATATGATCCGGGAGGGACTGGGCTTTGACGGTTCGTCGATCAAGGGTTTCCAGGCGATCAACGAAAGCGATATGTTGATGCTGCCCGATCCATCGACGGCGTTCATTGATCCAACCCTGAGCGTGCCCACGCTGGTGATGATCTGTGACATTATCGATCCAATCACACGTCAGCCCTACACTCGCGACCCGCGCACGGTAGCCAAGAAGGCTGAGGCTTACCTGAAGACGACAGGGATTGCCGATACCGCCTACTTCGGTCCCGAGGCCGAGTTCTTCCTCTTCAGCGATGTGCGGTTCGGCCAGAGCGCCAATGAGGGCTTCTACTACCTCGACAGCCCGGAGGCGATCTGGAATACGGGCGCTGAAGTGCCGGGCGGCAATAAAGCCTATCGCATCCGCCACAAAGAGGGCTACTTCCCGGTGCCGCCAACTGATACGCTTCAGGACATCCGCTCGGAGATGATTCTGAAGATGATGGAGATCGGGATCGAGATCGAGCTGCACCATCACGAAGTAGCGACTGCCGGCCAGTGCGAGATCGATATGCGCTTCGACTCGCTGGTCAATATGGCCGATAAGGTGCAGAAGTATAAGTACATTGTGCGCAACGTGGCCCGCAAGCACGGCTATGCGGCAACCTTTATGCCCAAGCCGATCTTCGGCGACAACGGGTCGGGCATGCACACCCACCAGAGCCTGTGGAAGGATGGCGAGCCGCTCTTCTTCGATGAGACGCAGTACGCGCTGCTCTCAAAGACGGCCCAGTATTACATCGGCGGCATTCTCAAACATGCCCCGGCGCTGCTGGCAATTTGCGCGCCGACCACCAATAGCTACCGGCGGCTGGTACCCGGCTTTGAAGCGCCGATCAACCTTGTCTACTCGATGCGCAATCGCTCGGCGGCCATCCGCATTCCGACCTACAGCTCGTCGCCGAAGGCGCGCCGGATCGAGTTCCGCGCCCCTGATGCGATGTGCAACCCGTATCTGGCCTTTGCCGCGATGATGCTGGCCGGTCTTGACGGTATCCAGAACAAGATCGAGCCGCCGCCGCCGCTGGATGTTGACATCTACGAATTGTCGCCGGAAGAGAAGCGCGATATTCGCGGCACACCCGGTTCGCTGGCCGAGGCGCTCGATGCGCTGGAAGCCGATCACCAGTTCTTGCTCAAGGGTAATGTCTTCACGACTGATCTGCTCGAGTCGTATATCGACACTAAGCGCAAGGAGCTGGTTTCGCTGGCGCTGCGCCCGCATCCGTATGAGTTCATGATGTACTTCGACGCCTGATCTGGCGCAACACGCACGCCATCATAACGGTCGGCGCAGGGGTGAGTTGCAAACTCGCCCCTGCTTATTGCATGCCTGCGATCCGTCCTTCACGAATGGACAGATCGCAGAGGCAATGACGCGCATTGATGGCCTTGAGATGCGCAGATTCACCCTGCGCGAGACTCAGCGCATGCGCGCTTTGCCCCGCGCGCCGATCAGGAACAACACCGCGAGAATGAGCGTTGATAGGCCAATATACAGTGCAGCAGCGTCGATGGTTAACCAGCCGCTGCGCACGAAGGCGCCGAAGCCGGGGATCATCCAGACCAGCCAGCTACAGACGATAACCGCGCGTTGTTCGATGAACGAGAGACGACGCGATCCCAGCGCCAGGACTGCGGTCGCGGCCCACCCGATTAAGCCGATGAGAATGCTCTGCGCTTCCATAATCATGCCCTCCGTGCTGCTGCATTGCAACAAGTGACCAGCTTACTGCCATATCTGATCGCGGCGATCGTCAACGCTGGCGATCATGCTTCGAGGGCATCATAGCAGATGATCTGGATGATTTCAACAACTGAAACGGTGCATGATTTGTGCAAAATATACAACTTTAAGAACAAACAACGGTCAGGCACTGTCACGCGGGATTGCAGATTATCGGGAACCGACTCAGTAGCGCAGATAGCGGATGGCAATTGCAATGCCGGCGATGATGATCACCAGCAGCAGCGAGTATCGGCGCAGCGCGAGCAAGATGGGATCGGCGCGAATAATTTCGTCGGCATGAGGGAAGAACTGGGCCAGGTGGATCAGGCCAAGCACGATGATAATCAGGGTGAGCATCAGGCTGCCGGTTAGCAGCCAGGCAAAACAGAGCAGGGCAGTGATGCCGACAATGCTCCAGTAGGAGAGATGGTCACCAGTATTTGGTTCTTTCGAGCGCTGCGGTTCTTCCATCGCTGTCTCCGATTGCAAGGGGTCTAAATACAGTATACCTGAAGCTGATGGAGCTGAAGGGGTAGAATGGCCTTCTTTTTGATCACTCTTTGCTATCAGCATGCACACAGGCTGAGCGCTGATGATGATCGTCACAATCATGGTATCATGGTATTACCTGTCCGGGAATGCTCCCATCATTTTCGTCCTCCCGTGCCGCGCGGAGCGCGGCGTGGCACGTTCGCGCTTCCCGCGTGTCATTGCGAGCCGCGCGCAGCGCGGCGTGGCAATCCCTTGCTCAGGCGAAAGGAATGAGTAGTGCGGCATAACTCCTGCTGACGCAGTAGGATGAGGTGGGAGTGACACAGATAGACGTTGCTTTGCCATTGCTCATGGTACACCTAACGTTGCTATTCCTCCTGACCTGCCCCCGGAATCACCAGCGTCGCCGGCGCGGGTCGATGGTCAGAGAAACCGTCCCGCGAGCCGATGGCAGCATCAATATACTGGATCTCAGGAGACGTGAAGATGCGTCGTCGATCGCCCGGCCAGGTGAAACCCGGCCCCTTCCCACACATTGCGCAGGCATCGGAAAGGCCACTCGCGCGCACAGTCTGATAGAAACGGTGCAACGGCGTCATAGTGAAATCGCCCGCCACGATTACCAGCCCGTTATGGCGCCGGACAAAGCGAGCCAGCGCCGCCGCAACCAACGGATTGAGTTCCTGGATTGCGACAATATCGGGGTTGGCCGCCCGGATCGTGGCGATCTCCTGACCAGGACGGGTGGTACGCCGATTCGGATTGCAGGTTATCAACGAAAACGTCGTCCTGGACGAATCCTGGGCCACGTGCAGGCTGTCCAACCATGCCGGCGCAAGAGTGGCATCGTCGGCGCCAGCAGGATCGCACTGAGCAGACCGGCAGCCCATGGCGGGACGCCAGCCCGACTACGAGCGCAACCGGCAACGGCAGTAGCCGGGAGTGGGCAGTTGCGCGGAGCTAGAAGCGCCACCGCCAGCGATCCCCGAACCTCAGCCGCAGGATCAACCAGATGGCGATCACAATGAGATAGGTGAGGGTGATGCCGAGGCAACAGACGCATTGACCAATGCCGCTGTCAGCGACGTTGGAGCTGGCTGACAGTCATTGCAAGAGTTCGGAAACAATCAGCTCAAGTAGCGGTTCAGTTCCTCAACAAGCAGATGAACGGTAGTGCAGGGATTGTCGTTGGCTGGGTCGTGAGGTCGATATTGAGCAAGCAAACGCTTCGCCCTGGCAATGGCTAGCGATTGTCTTGATTGCAATGTTGCATATATTGCAAAATCATTTTTTCGATACGTTTTTCCCATCATAGCAGTCAAGACATCCCCGTATCGTTGCCGTGAAGGAGGTATCTTGCAATCAAAATGCAAGATATACCACACCTCAAACGCCTCATTCGAGTACGCAACGCGCATCTTCAGGCGCTGCGCCCGCGCGATTGCATCATTGAATGTCGAGGGATCAATATCATCACGATCAAAGACAAGCCAGACCTGGGTATACGTCTCCTGTTCCAGCAGCCGTTGCGCATAGTCAATCAGTCCGCGCGGATCACGGCCCCTGCCAACAATGCGCACATCGATGTTTACCCGGAAACTGCGAAAATAATTCGGCTCAGTGTGAGTTCCACCGCATACAATCAAGATGCGCGGGCGAAGTTCGCGCGTGTTGACGATACGTTTGCGGAGAGACGAGCCTTTGTCACGTAATTGATGCCTCGTCGATTGCGCGCGCGCCATGGGCCAGTTCCTGCTCGACGTAAGGACGCAAACTGTGGAGGAGCGGGATCCCACCGTACCGTCCCGCAAGATACTGTTTTAGATACAAAGCATCATTGCGCTCTTTCATCTCAGCCAGCGAGTAGAGTTCGGTGGCCCCGTAACGGTTTTTCTGCGTAAACCAGATCTGATCGCGACGCAGCAGACATTCCCCTAACAGACCGGCATCGTGCGTCACAAAGATGAGCTGTGCGTTGTGTGGATTCGTTGCAGAGTCATTGAACCAGCGCACCACTTCGCGAACAAGGAGCGGATGCAGGCGCGCCTCAAGTTCATCGATCACCAGCACGCGACCATGTTCGAGCGCATCAAGCATTGGTCCGAGCAAGGCAAGAAACTTGCGCGTCCCATCCGACTCAGCGTCGAGTGGCAGGAAGGTCTGATCAACCTGCTGCTGACCATCAAACAACGCATGCGCCGTTTCGACCCGCTTGATCATCGGTTGCTGATCGACCGATTGTTCCCGGTCAGCCAGCCGAATCGCCATCTGACGGACAGCTTCCGGCACATCTGGATGATCGAGCGATATGGTCTGGATCGACAGATCGAGGATGCCCATGTCGGCGAAACGCATCATTGTTGCTACCCGCTGACGAAACGAGCTATCCTCTTCCAACCGTTGCAGCGTAAAGGGCATATACGATTGATCGTCAAGCCCAAGAATGCCGCGAAAATGGGAACGAAACCAGCCAAGCAGGCCGATTGCCGTCTCGCTATTAAACTGAGCCAGCACCGAAAGAAACAGCGCGTTTGACCGGGTCTGCCGCTGGAGTGCGAGCGGAGCTTCGCGCCGAAAACCGGCGCTCACAGCAAATTCCTGGCTTTCACGGACAAACAACCGCCGCTCGCGCTGTTCCGCGCGATAGAGCCACTCGCTCAGCACACGGTGGCGATCAGCCTCAAATCCATACCGATACCGCGTACCGTTATGAAGAAAAATGATCTGAAAATGGGATGGTTGCGCTCTGGTCTGGGTGTTGAAACGAAAGGGTTCAACCGGGAACAGATCATCAGCCTGGAGTCTGGTCGCCGAGGCAAGCACCAGACGACGCATCGTCATCATTGCCCGCAAAAGATTGCTTTTGCCGCTGGCATTGGCGCCATAAATCGCCGCGCTACGCAGCAGAGCGAGATTGCCAGCCTGAACGATGGCGCGTTCATCCAGTTCAGGGGTTTCGCGGAGCTTTGTTGCCAGCATACTCAGCACAACTGGCTCGGCAAAGGATCGATAGTTACCAACGGTGAATTCCAGCAACATAAGATGGTCTTTTTGCGAAAAAATCGAAAATATCCACCTTTATCTTACAGTCATCTGCTACGGTTGTCAATAACCGTCAGTGAGCGTTTCATCGACGTTGAGGTACGAACTATCCTTTCCAGCGGCAATCAGAGCAGACGCGCATCGAACAACGATCGCGCGCGGGATGATCGGGTGACAACGACCACGCTGATGGATCGCAGATCACGTTTCATTCTCCCGTTTATCCCTCCGTTCACGGCGCCAGGAAGAATCCGTCTATCAGCGGCGATCGGGAGTGTGACGAAAGGATGGAACGGAAAGGGGCAGAACCAAACGACATTCCGTTCCTTCTCCAGGCAGAGGCACAACATCATACCTGCGGCATGAATCTCACCCTGCGCGCGTTGATGACCACCGGGTGATTCCACGCAGCCGAGCGATTGGGGGTTCGTTGCAGCTTAAAACTATATTGATAACTGTGTTTTTTTGCGGTAAAATGTTCGTATAAAGCTGAGCGAGTGGGCGCGTAAGCAAGGAATCACCTACAGAACTGCCTTGCGCTGGGTGCGCGAGGGGAAGATGCCGGTGCCGTTTGAGCAAATGCCCAGCGGCGCCATTATCGTCAAGGAACCGGCAATATCCCCTTCGGTGCGCTCCGTTGTCTTGTATGCCCGGGTATCCAGCGCCGATCAGCGTGCTGATCTAGACCGGCAAATCGCAAGACTGGCCGCTTATGCCGATGCGCAAGGCTGGGTTGTTGCTCGGTCGGTTTTCGAGATCGGCTCGGGTTTGAATGGTACCGTTCCAAGCTCATGCGTCTTTTGGCTGACCCTAGCGTTCAAACCATTGTCGTGGAGCATCGGGATCGCCTGATGCAGTTTGGCTTTGAGTATGTGCAAGCGGCACTGGCAGCCCAAGGGCGGCAGATCGTGGTCGTGGATGACGCAGAAGTGACGGATGACATTGTGCGAGATTTGCGCGAAGTGATCGTGTCGCTGTGTGCCCGTCTCTACGGCAAGCGCTCGGCAAAAAACCGCGCCCAACAAGCGCTGGCGGCCATACAGTGCGAGGAGTCTTCCGGTGGCTGAACTGCCAGTATTCACCTACCAAACGCGGCTGCGCCTGAGGCCCGAGCAAGAAGCGGTGTTGGATGCCTATGCCGCGCTGTTTGGCAAGGTGGAACGCGCGCTGTTTGCTGCCGTTTGTGTCGGCAAATCTCTCAACGACACCAAGCGCGAGTTCCTGCGGCGCTTCGGCATCACCGCTCAGCAATTCAACTCGGCCCGGGCGGTACTGGAAGGCAACATCGCCTCCATCCGGGAACGTAGACACGGATTGATCGAAGAGGCAAAAACAAGAATTCGCAAAGCCGAGCAGGTGATCGAGCGCTTGACCCGGAAAGTGCCAGGCTCCAACGCCTTGCACCAGAAAAAGCGGCGTTTGGCTATGCTCCAGGCGCGGCTGGCGGCGCTCGAAGCGGATGAGGCCAGCGGCAAGGTGCGGTTGTGTTTTGGTGGAAGAAAACTTTTTCGCGCGCAGTTCTATCGCAAAGAGAACGGCTACGCCGATCACACCGAGTGGAAAGCCGCCTGGCAACGGACGCGCGCTCGCCAGTTCTTCGTCCTGGGCAGCAGCGACGAGACCGCCGGCAACCAGTCATGTCAAGCTCGCCTGGAAAGCGATGGCGCCATCACGCTCAAGCTGCGCTTACCGGACGCCCTGGGGCAAAAGCATGTGGAGCTTACCGGCGTGCGCTTTGCCTATGGGCAGGAAGCGATTGAGCAGGCGCTTTCCAGCAGCCGCCGGATACACGCCGTCACTGCTAGCGGCAAAGCAACGACCAAGCGCATTGGACAAGCCATCAGCTACCGGTTTCTACGCGACGCCAAAGGCTGGCGGGTGTTTGTGAGTGTCCAAGCGCAGCCGGTGGAAGTGACTTCCAGCCGCCTGCTTGGCGCGATCGGCGTGGACATCAACGCCGGTCACCTGGCCGTGGCCGAGATCGACCGTTTTGGCAATCCTGTGGCGTTTCAGCGCATTGACTTGCCGCTTTCCGGCAAAACCGCCCATCAAGCCAAGGCGCTCATTGGCGACACTGCCAAGCGCATCGTCGAGCGCGCCAAGGCTGCGGGTAAGCCGATCGTCATCGAGCGGCTGGATTTTGCCCGCAAGAAAGCGGAGCTGGAAGACGCCGACCCCAGACACGCGCGGATGCTGTCGGCTTTTGCCTACCGCAACATCATCCAACACGTCAAATCCGCGGCGTTTCGCGCCGGAGTCGAAGTCATCGAGGTCAATCCGGCGTATACGTCCGTGATTGGAGCAGTGAATGTTGCTTGCTGTCGTGGCGTTTCGGTGCATCAAGGCGCTGCGGCAGCGATTGCAAGAAGAGGTTTGGGGCTTTCCGAGCGACCGCCCAGACGGAGAGCGGTCAAGGTACCGAACCGTCAAGGCGGCCATGTCGCCCTGGTGCTACCCGTGAGGAATCGTACCAGGCACGTGTGGTCGTTTTGGGCAGCCGCACGGAAAGCCCTAGCAGCGCTTCAAGCGCCTGCGCGGTCGGGAACGCTTCCCGGTCCTCACGTCCCTGCAAAGCGGCGTGTGTGCTCACACCGTGCAGCCGGGGTGGAACTCCCCGGTGCGAACCGTGCTCAGCGCTGTTCGGAGCACGTCCTGGGCGATGTCCCGTGGTAGGGACATTTGTCTATGGTTTGAGGAACGGTACCGACGCCTACTCCCCCGTCGTCGTTTCCACCCGATCAACCACGATCCCCAGCAGCCGACCGTCGGGCGCGGCCCACGGCACGGCGCGGATCTCAAGTTCGCGCAGCGGATCAGAGGAGGTTGGCGGCGGCAATTGCACGATCAGCCAGCGCCAGGCAATGCCGGATTGGAAGGATTGACATCGGCCATCAACGCAGATTTCTCCGCGCACCGGCGTATCAGGGCGCAGCGCCGCAATCCGCAGTCGCGCGATCCGGGTCGCGGCAGGCAGCCGGATCCGCGCGACTGCTCCCGTCCAGCGCGCGCGCGCCCCGGCCAGCGTCTCTGCCGGGTAGAAACCGCTCAGGAAACCGAAATCCAGCCCGTCACCCACGTCGAGCACTGGCTGCGGCGTCGGCATCGTGTCGCGCCAGGCCAGATCGAGCAGGGTCTGTTCGCTGACGTACTGCGGTTTGTAGGCGCGCTGCGCCTCGGCCAGCTCGCCGCGTTCGCGCAACAGATCGCCGAGCCGCGGATAGGGCGGCGGGTAGAGGATATTGAGCCGCTGCGCCGCGCGATAGGCCGCCAGCGCGCCGTCGCTGTCGCCTTGGGCCCGCAGCGCATCGCCTAAGGCCAGATAGCCATCGGGGGTTGGTTGCGCCGCCAGCGCGCGCCGGTAGGCATCGATCGCTCGCGGCAGATCGCCGGCAACGCGGGCCAGATCACCGTTGAGCCGCCAGAAACTGCGCGCGCCTCCCTGAATGGCGTAATCCCAGTGATAGGCGATCAGCGCCGAGCAACCTACTGCGCCTGTCGTCAGCAATCCGGCAGTCAATGCCGGGCGAGCCAGCCGGGGCAACTGCGGGAGCGCCAGCCATGCCCGCGCCGCATACGGGATGAGCGCGCAAAAGATAAAGTGGCGGTAGCGACCTTCGCCGTGGGTGAGCAGCGAGACGGCAATGAAGTAGAGCAGCCACAGGCTGAAGAGCAGAGCCGGCGGGCGGCCACGGGTTGCCGCATAGACCAGCGCCGCTATGCCGCCGACCGCGATCGCGCCGTAAAGCAGGTCATCGATCAGCAGCGCGGCCAGGAAGAGCAACGGCGGCGGATCGGCGCGATAATCTTCGAGCAGAAAGCGATCCTGGATCGCTTTCACCCGCCAGATCGCCAGCCAGTTCGGCCACAGTTTGCGCAACAAGATGGCCGGATCCTCGCGCAACCGCTCCAGTCCGCGCGCGGTCGCATACGCGGCCCGTTCTGCCGGATCGGGAATCTCTTCGAGAACGCGAAAGATCGTCGCCATGTCTTCGCGCGGCTCGTTGAAGGCCCACAGATTGTATGAGAGACCGGTCTCGATCAGAATACAACTGCGATAACTGAGGCAATTGCGGATCGTCCACGGCGCAACCACGGCCAGTGCGATCAGCGCGAAGGCCGCCGCGGGGATCAAGCTGGTCGGCTGGCGAAAGATACGCCGCCAATGACCAGCCGCCACGAGCGCGATCCAGACTGTAACCACCAGCGTAAAGTAGAGCGGCATGGAACGGGTGAGCAGCGCCAGCCCCCAGAGGATGCCGGCAACAAACGGTCGCCAGTCGCGCCACCCCGCGCCGCGCTGTCGCCAGGCCAGCAGCAGCCAGAGCGCGCTGCTGAACAGAGTGGTAAAGAGGGTTTCGCTCATGTAGAGCGCGGCAAAGGTGGCGTGGGTGAGCAATAGCGCAGCGATTAATGCGGCCAGTCGATGCGCCAGCGCAGACGCGCCGTCGCCGATTGCCTGCGAGAGCCGGTAGATGATGAACACGTTCAGGACGCTGAGCGCGATGTTGGGCAGCGCAGCCAGCCAGACATCGCCCTGCGCCAGCCAGAGCGAGGCCGCCAGCCAGAGCGGGTAGATCGGCGCGCGCAGCCAGTGGTAGCGTTCATAGAAACTCCAGCCGCGCCCGGCCAGCAGATCGCGGGCAACGGTGAGGTATTCGACCTCATCATTTGCTGGCAGATGCAAAGGCTGGAGCCAGATCGCCAGCCGGATTGCAGCGGCCAGCCCCAGAATTGCCAACAGCCACCACGACTCGCGTTTCATCGCGCCTCCACACGCGCTATCTGCACGCCCAACCGCCGACCATCGGGGCTGGCCGGGTCGTACTGGCGCGGCCAGAAGGTGGGAGAGACCAGCGCCACCACAACCTCTCGCTCGCGCGCAACGCCCGGCAGCGGCACCGTGATCGTCTGCCAGACAGAGCCAATCACGAACGGCTGTGGTCTGGCGCCGTCTACGCTCACCCAGATGCGCGCGGCGCTCCCATCGGGTCGGCCACTGCGCACCGTCAGCGCAATCGTTCCCGCTCCCGCCGGCGCTGTCACCCGCGCCTGCGCCCAACCGGTTGTCCAGCGCCAGCCATGTTCACCCGGCGCAGGATGATGCACCCCGCGAACAAAACCGAGATCCAGTCCATCGCCGAGGGTCAGTGTAGTCGGCGGCGGGGTTACTGCGCGCGACCACAACCATGCCGCCAGATCTTCGCGTGACACGGTCGCAAAGCCCGCCAGCTCGGCGCGAGCCTCGTCCAGCATCCCCGCTCTGCGCAGCAGATCGCCGCGCAACAGATGCGGGTAGGGATGAGCCGGCAAGACCGCAATCGCTTCATCGAGCCAGCGCAGCGCGCCGCTCGTATCGTCGATCAGCAAGGCAGCCTGGGCCAGCGCTACCCGCGCTAGCGCCGACCGTTCATCTCTTGCCAATGCGCGCTGCGCTGCTGTTGTCGCGCTCGCATGATCACCGCGCAGCAGCGCGCGTTCAGCCTGCGCCAGGGCCAGATGTTTGCCGGCTAACTGCCATGCCAGCAGGGGGTAGGGCGCGTGCCAGAGCGTGATCACCCCGGTCAGCAACGGCGCCAGCAGCGCTGCCGGTTGCCAGCGCGGCAGCGCGCGACGCGCCGTCGGCCAGCATCCCGCGCCGACCAGTCCTGCGCAGGCGAGCAGCACCGGATAGAGCGGCAGCCGGTAGCGTAGCTCAACGTGGAAGATCAGCGTCGTCAGCAGGACGTACCCGGCCCAGCCGCCCAGCAACCAGCGCGGATCGGCGAAGTTTCGCAGGATAGCCTGCAAGCGGTTGGCGCTGCGGTTGCGCGTTGTCTGCCAGGGTTGCAAGAGGCCGAAGCTGCCAGCAAAGAGTATCAACAACCAAATGCCATCCCCCAGCAGCAGCCGGGCTGTGACTTCGGCAGGCGACACCCAGATCGCTGGTCGAGAGCGCAGATCATCGACGTGTTCGAGCGCAAAGAAGAGCCGCAATTCGCGCCCCATCTTGGCGACGAATCGAGCCGGATCGGCCATAATCGCGGCCATGCCGCGCTCGGTTGCCAGTCGCTGTCTGAGCAGGCGATCCTCGCCGAGCGCGTAGAGCTGGGCTTTGACGGCTTCGCGCCCCGCCGGATCGTTGTCGAGCCACAGATTTTCGGCCCCCGTGGTGTCAATCACGATCAGACCGCCGTAAGTCAGGGTATTGCGGATCGTCCACGGCGCGACTACCAGCGCGCAGCCAAGGAGCAGCGTGGCGGCCTGGACGATGCCGCGCCGCCACTGCCCGCCAGCCAGCGCCGCGATTAGCCACCATGCCATCGTCAACGGCAAGAGCGGGAGCGCGACTGAACGGATCAGACAGAGGGCGCCGAGCGTCAGACCGGCGACGAGCGCAGGGATGATTGTCGCCGCCCTGCCTGCTCGCCCCACAACCGGTTGATCACGCCCGACAGCGAAGGGGAGCGCCGCACTCCGTATCACCAGCCAGAGGAAGAGGCTCAACCCAGCCAGAAAGAGCGTCTCGGTCAGCAATTCGGTCGCATTGGCCGCCAGCGTATAGTTGAGCGCAGTAAGCGCTGCGGCCAGCAGACCGGCCCAGCCGGCAAAAGCGGCGGGCGTCTGCGGCGCAACCCGCCGGGCGAGCGCGCGGGTCAACAGCGCGATGAGCGGCACAGTCAACGCGCTGATCACCGCCTGCGCCAGCCGCAGATTCTGCACCAGCGAATCGACCAGCAGAATGGCTGTCGCCAGAAAGATCGGATAGAGCGGTGGCCGCATCAGGCGCAGCTCGACATACTGACGCTCTTGCAAGAGGGTCAGCGCCTGGGCCAGATACTCGGCTTCATCGCCGCCCAGTGGGTAGAACTCGCGCCAGCGCCAGACGATCAGGCGCAACAACAATCCGAGCGCGGTGAGCGCAACCACTGCCGCCCACCAGCGTCGGTCATTTGCCTTGCGGACTGCTGCCATGATCACCTCAATCGATGCCGCTAACGCAGTTCAGCCCAGTCGAGCTGAAACGCCAGCAGCCGTACCTGCCCTACCTGCGGACCCTGTCGGCGGATCAGATCGAGCGCGTCGGGCACAAATGCGGGGCTGGTAAGCGTTACCACGTAGTCACTTCCGCTGGGCAAGGCCGGCAACGATATGCAAACCTCCTGCAGATGACGCTCCGGGGTTATTTTTCCCACCACCATCTCTTCTACCATCACCTGCACGTTTGGCTGGGGCAAATCTGGCGGCCAGTTGGCCGCAAGCCGCAGGCAAAGCTGGCGCGGCGCGCCGGTTGCCGCCGCCGGAAAGCGCAGCCGCGCCGTCGCTTCCGCCCAGCGGATCGTTGCGCCCAGCGCCGGATCGAACTCACCAAGGTAGAAACCGTCGATATAGCCCAGATCGTTATCGTCGGCCAGATCGATCCGGTCGGCAGGCAGGCGCGGCGGATGCAGCCAGCGCCATGCCCAGCCAACCGGATTCCAGTCATCAACCAGCGTCAGGCCGAGCCACTGGCGCGCGACGTTCACATCGCCGAGCTGGCGCAGTAACTCGCCCCGGATGACCGCCGCCTGCCACGGATATAGCGGCTGAGCCTGATCGAGCAATGCCAGCCCTCGTTCAGGCTGACCCTGCCGGGCCGCCAGCAGCGGCGCGCCGACAGCGTGGGCGTAGGCGGGAAGATCAGGATCTTCCAGCGCAGCGGCAATCGCCGCCGGATCATTGCCCGCAAAGGCGCTTTCCAGGCGTTCAACGGCTTCGTGTTGCGGTCGCGTCTGCCAGGCGAGCTGCGCCGCAGCAATTGCTGACGGGTAGGGGCCAAAGTACGATGCCCACCGCGACGGCGCTTCCGGCGCGCGCGGTTCGAGCCAGGTATATGGCGTGGCCGCGATCAGCCACAACACCAGCGCCAGAACTGCGCACGCCAGCCCATACCGCTGCGTTAGCCATACGCGCCAGCGCGGCATGTGAGCCAGCGCCAGCATGGCCAGCGCAAACAGAAACGGCAACAATGGTGCGCGAAACCGATTAATGGCGAACAACAACGGAGCGACCGCCATGTTGTAGAGCAGCCACAGGCCGATAATGCCGGTCAGTGTTAGTGAAACGCTCCGCTGCCGCGCCACCGCCCAGCCCAGCGCGGCCAGCGGGAGCGCGATGATATACAGCGTATCATCGAGCGCAAGGAGCGCCAGCGTATACCAGCGCGGTAACCGACCGAGGGCAAAACCATCGGCCAGTCGCTCGGCGCCGCTGTAGTTGATCTGAAACAGGTCGACCAGCTCGTTCAGCGTTTTGGCAACAAAAGCGCCCGGTCTTGCGCCGATCAGGCACCAGCCCTCGGCGCTGAGCAATTGTTGTCGTTCGGCCTGCGTAATCGTCGTCACCGGCTTCGCCAGCGCTGCGGTCAGGCGCGGATCGCCGGTTTGCGCCAGGCATGAGTCGGCAGCCAGCGCCGCGCGCGCTGGATCATCGAGGGTGGGATCGAGCAAGGCCAGCGTAAAGTTCCGAGTTGGGGCATCGCTACGCCCGCCATCGTAAGCGGTGCGCGCGCCGAGCGCCAGATTGTACGCGCCGGTAGTGTCGATGATGATCAATCCGCCGTAGATGCGCGAAGCGTAGAATGACCATGGCCCAATCAGCATCCCTGCTGCCAGCAGCGGAATCAACGCCGTCGTTACCCGCTGTCGCCAGCCTCCTCCTGACTGCCAGCCCAGCCAGAGCGCGATCAGCGGCAGAAACCCCAGGAGCAGGCCGCGGGTGAGCGTTGCCAGTCCCAGCAAGATACCGGCGCCCGCCAGCCGCCAGCGTCGTTGCGGTTCAGCCAGCAACAACATCGCGCCAAGCAGCAGGCTGATGAAGAGGGTCTCGCTCAACAAAAGCTGTGGGTAGACTGCCAGCGGCAGGGCGATGGCCCCCAGTAATGCCGCGCCGCCCGCGCTGCGCTGTCCGCATCCCAGCCGCCGGCTGATGGCGTAGATGAGCGCCACGTTGACCAGACTGAGCGCGGTCTGACTGAAGAAGATGGCTTCTGGCGCGCGTCCAAAGATCGCCAGATGGGCGGCCAGAAATAAGGGGTAGAGGGGCGCGCGCGTCCACAGATAGCTGAGATGCCAGGCAAATCCCCGCCCAAGCGCCAGCCAGTCGGCTGCCGCCAGATATTCCGCCTCGTCAGAGATCAAACCGGCGCGCGGGAGCTGTCCCCACAAGGCAATGCGAAGCGCTGCGCCGACCAACAGGGCGATCAACAGCGGCCAATGCTGACGCAGACGTTTACCGATCACCGTCGATCACCTCAATCGTCGTCAGGAAAAAGCGACCAGCGTCGAGCGCTCCCGCGCCGCGCGCCGGGAGACGCCCATCAGGCGACGGGTCATCGGGCCGGTACCAGCCGATCAGCACCTGATATTCGCCCGGCGGCAGATCGCGAGGCAGATGAATCGCGCGATCATCACGCGCCGGCTTGCGCGGCAGCCATGTGCTGGTGGGCAGATAGCCGGATAGCGGCTGACCATCGTCGCCAGCCGCTGGCGGCTGCTCGCAATCGCGGCACAGGTGAATGAAGAGGCTGTAGTCCGCAGCCAGCGGTTGCTTTACCTCCCAGAACAGACTGATTGGCACGTTACCGCCAGCGCGATACACCCCCGCTCCGGCTGGAGTGGTCGCTTTGAGCGTGTAGCCGAGCAACATCAGGTCATTGCCAAAACTGGCCGCAACCGATGTCGCTGGTTGCACAGTCTCGCCGGTAATGTAGGCCTCTGGCGCTTCCTGACAAAAGAGATGCACACCCTGAAAACGCCAGATGCCGCACGGCCAGGTGCGCTGTTCGCGGCTGAACGCCCAGAAATTGCCAACCAGCCCATACTCATCGCCGGGCTGCGGCGGATCCACTGTTCGCGCGTGGTCGGGCGCAATTAAGAGCAAACTGCGCGTAAAACCCGCTAACGCAACTCGTCGCTCAGCATCCCATTCACGCTGTGTGTATTGATTTTCGCCCATCCAGAAATTGGCGAAGGTGAGCGGCTCCGGCGCCGGATCGGTGAGCAATCGCGCCATATAGTAGTCGTAAAGCGGGCGCAGGTAACCAGGATGGATTACTACCGCGTCATCGGGATGAACGCGACGGGCGAGTTCGCCAATTGCTTCCCGATACTGCTCTTTAACCGGATCGCCAGAGAAAAGACCGAACCGCGGCTGCGCGAGCGAGAGCGCGCTGGTGACAATCACGCCGACCAGCGCCAGGCCGCCGATTGCACGCTGCCAGCCTGCCCGCGCTACTGCGAGCGCTAGCAGCGCGATCCACACTGGAAAGATGATCATCAGATAACGAGCTTCGTACAGGCGCGTGAAGGACAGTTGCAGCGCAAAGAGGGCTAGCGGCACGCCACCCATTAATCCAATCGCTACGACCGCTGGGCGCGCCAGCGCGCGCAGGTTGAGCAGACCTAGCCCTGCCATGACAACCCAGGGAATCAACCAGAGCCACGGCAGATCGCCCGGCCAGCGGTCAAGGCTAAAGCGGGTGAAGGTCAGACCCAGCGCCGAGAGCGGATCTGCCGCAGTCGCCGCGCCGCTGGCTGCGCGATCACTGCCGATGCCAGCCGCCATCGCGACAATCATCCCCACCCCAACGAGCAATAACCCGCCGGCAATTGGCCACGCATACCGGCGCGGGCGGCTGAACAGCCAGACCAGCGCTGCGCTCAGCGTCAGCAACGCCGTCAAGCGGTGGACGAAGAATGCTATCACTGCCAGCCCGATCAACCAGGCCCAATCGCGCGACCGATCATGCAGCGCTGCCCGCAACGTCAACCAGAGCATGACTGCGCTGACCAGCAATACCATAGCGTAGACCTTGGCCTCTTGGGCATACCAGAGGGCAAATGGGGCAACCAGCCCGATCAGGGCAGCCACGACAGTCACCACACGACGCTGATCCGGCGCCGTGACTGTGGCCCGCGCCGCCAGCGCCAGCGCCGGCACGCTGAGCGCGCCGGCCAGCGCCGAGGGCAGGCGCAGCATCCATTCGCTGTCTCCGGCCAGGCCGATCCATGCCTTAAGGAGCAGATGGTAGAGCGGATACGCCGCGTTTGGCTTCACCAAATCCAGCCATAGCGTCGGCCAGGGCTGCATAGCCATCGCCCAACTGTTGCCCTCGTCGAGCCAGAGACTCTGCGCATCGAGCCGGTAGAGGCGCGCGCCGAGGGCGAGCAGGGTCACGACCGGCAGCAAAACAACCAGACTCCGCTTCATGGCCGTGTGTTCCCTCGCAATGCTGCCGCAAACGCCGCTTCGTAGCGCGCCGCCGTCTGCTCCCAGGTCAGCTCGGTGAGGATGCGTTGACGAGCCGCCGCACCCAGCCGCGCTGCCAGGGCGCGATCCGCGATCAACCGGCCAATTGCCGCTGCCAGCGCCGCCGGATCACGCTCCGGCACCACCAACCCATGCACTCCATCGTCGATGACGTCGGGAACGCCGGCCACGCGCGCTGCCACAATAGGCCGCGCCGCTCCCATCGCTTCGAGCAACACATTGGGCAACCCGTCAACCCCTTCGCGCACGATCGGTAACGCGAACACGTCAGCCGTGGCCATGGCCGCCGCCGCCCGCTCTCGATCAAGCTGGCCGGTAAAGATGACCGTCGGCGCAATGCCCAGTCGCGCAGCCTGCGCTTCCAGGGTCGCGCGCAGATCGCCATAACCGGCAATGACCAGTCGCGCCGTTGGATGCATACGGAGCACCGCCGGCCAGGCATCGAGCAAGACACTGAAACCCTTTTTCGCCACCAGGCGACCGAGACCGAGCACGACCGGCGCGTCTGCCGGAATGCCCCATTCGGCGCGGAATGCCTGCGCCAGCGTCGGATCTGGGCGAAACTGAGCCGGATTGACCCCATACGGAATGACGAAGGTGCGGGTCGGGCGCGCGCCAAGCCGAACGCCGCGCATACTGAGATCGGCGCTACAGGCTGTCACCGCAGCGGCCTGGCGGAAGACGAGTCGGGACAGCCATCCCATACCAGGCTGGGTCTCGGCGAGGAAGATGTCACTTCCGTGCAGACTCACCGCCAGCGGCAAACGATAGCGCGCTGCAACCAGCGCCGCCGGTGGGCCGTTCGGCAACACCCAGTGCGCCTGCACCAGATCGAAGGGTCGCTCGGCCTGTCGTGCCTGCACGATCTCGCGTTGCAACGCCATCATCGAGGCGGTAAGCGCAAAGGGCGCCGCCAGCCATGCCCGTTCGCGCACCTGCGTATCGCTCTGCAACGATTGGGCATAACCCCAAATGTTAAGCGATGGGTGCGGAGCGTAGCGAAAGAAACGCAATTCGATCCCGCGCTCGCGACTCTGGCGGCGCAGATCGGGATGCCAGGGCGCTACCAGCGTGACCTGATGACCACGCGCTGCAATACCTGCTGCAATCTCCTCAATAAACGGCGCTGTCGTTTCGCGCGGATATTTGGGTAGTGAAGAAGCCAGCATTAAGATACGCATAAACTGTAGATTCGCTCACGAGTCGGGAATTCGATAGATAAACGCGCGAAAGTCCGGCGTCGGACTGGCGTAGAGCAGCTCGAAGCCATCGATAATCATCCCCGGCTGGTTGGCATGGTCGATGAGCGGCGCCAGCAGACGACCGGCGTCGCCCTTCACCCGCATCTGATTTTCCAGCACCAGATACTGCGCTCCGTAGTAACGAGCAATCTGCAACAACAGCTCACGATCGTCGGTGTTCGGGATCATCACGGCTGGCCGTTCGGTATGCCAGTTCACCTGCCACGGCAAGCGAGTCATCACCACCGTCTCAGGCGAGGTGTTGGCCTGCAACCAAGCGTAGGCTTCCAGGTCTTGCTGCCAGATCCGCGGCTCGTTGCGGATTTTGTCATTGATGTCAGCCTGCGAACCGGCGACGATCCCGATGATGGCCGCCAGCGCCAGCGCCAGTCCCAGCGGCGCCCAGCGGCGATCATCGATCGCGGCCAGTCGATCATAGCCGGCCCAGATCATCCATGCCGCCAGCAGCGCCAGCCACGGGATCATCATCACCCAGTAGCGCTCTTCGTTGGTGCGCCAGTAGGTCAGCATGAAGATGATGTACGGCGTATAGGCAAAGACCATCAAACTGAGCCAGCGTCGCCGGTGGGCGACGGCTGCGACCAGCCCAACCAGCGCCAGCCATGCCCCCAGCGGGGTGAGAATGTTTTTGCCCGCATCGTGACTGAACAGCGCCGCCAGCGGTTCCGGCGCGCCAGGCCAGACTGGCATCAGGTAGGCCCGCAATTCGCGCGCCTGGGTCGCGAATTTGGCCTGGGTGGCGTCAAAGCCCCAGCGCAAGATCCAACTGCGATCGGGCAACCCCGGCCCACCCCACTCTGGGGCAAAGACGCGGTAGATCTCAGACCAGGCATCGCCGCTCACGCCCCGGTAATCCAGCACCCAGGCATCGTAGCTCTCGGTGCTGTAGACCGGCTTGCCAAACAGGAGCATGTTCCGCGCCAGGTAGGGCGACAGGATGAGCAACGCTACCGCTGACCAGACGACCACCGGCGTCAACAGTCGCCAGCGCTGCGCCCAGGCGGTGGTCGCGCGCAGCTCGCCGACGAGCAGCGCCAGTTGCCACAACCCCATCCCCAGCGCAAACATCGCGCCGCTCGGTTTTTGCAGCATCATCAAGCCGGTGCAAACTGCCGAAACCAGCAGCCAGCGCCAGCGCTGATCCGGCGCCGTCTGGCTGCGCAACAGAGCGGCTATCGCCGCCATATTGAAGACGACAAAGCCCAGATCGTTGGTTACGTAGATCGACAGGCGGAAGAACAGGTAGTTGGTCAGCGCCAGGATGACTGCCGTGACCCCTACCCGCCGATCCCACAGCCAGCTTCCCACGGCGTAGATCAGCCCGATCAAGATCACATCGAAGATGAAATTGGGAATCTTCGCCGCCCACGCAGTTGGGCCAAACAGCGCAAAGAAGGGCGCAATCCAGAGCGGTTGCAGCAACGGCCACGTCTCTTGCGGTCGAGTCAGACCATCGTACAGGTAGTAGAACTGACTGACATAATCAACTACCCAACCGCGCCCGCGCACCAGGTTGCGGGCGACAATCGCGTTGTCGCTGTAGTCGGCGTGACCGACGTAGGGCAGCGCGGCCACCACGGTCGCCTCGAAGCCCAGCCAGATCACCGCAAAGAGGATCAAGACCAGCCACGCGCCCCGGCGCGCCGCCAGCGCATCGACCAGCGCCTCGCTCAGGCGCGGCAATCCGGCGCGACCGTAGGTCAAGATCAACGCTGCCAGCGCGGTTCCCAACAGCGCCAGCAAGAGCGAGTCGGGAAAAGTTTGCCAGAAGAGGCGAATGCCTGCCGCCGAAGTCCAGTCGATTACTCGCAGCAGCACATACCCAAAACAGAGCAAAGCGACGCTCACCAGGCCGTAGCCCAGCGCTTTGCCCTGACTGTAGCGTTGCACCAGTCGTCGGATCAGGGTGATCAAGGGCTGGCGGTAAGCAATAACGATCAGCGCCAGCAACCCAACGATGGTCAAATTCAAGATTGCCGCCATCCAGATGCGAGCCAGCGCCAGCCCGATGGCGGCAGCGCCGATGCCGATCGCCGTGCCGCCGTACACCAGCGGCTGAGTCAGCCGCAACCGCGCCAGCAGGATGTACAGCAACAACGCATTCCAGCCCAGCAACCCTACTGCCGACCATGCCGGCGGCAAGAGCGGCGCCGGTTCGCTTGCCGGCTCAATCCGCACCTCAGCCAGCCGCACTCCTTTCGGGCGTGGATCGCGACTATCGGCCAGCGTCGCCGAGGCGCGCAGGGTGATGGTCAGATCGCCGCGCTGATGGGCAATGCCCGGCACAAAAAAGGAGTAGGTCTCCCAGAAAGCGGTTGGCGTAAACGCGCCCACCGCCGTCCCATCGATCAAGACGGTCACCACCGGTTGCTGGCCGACGCTTTCCGGCCAACCCTGCGCCAGCAACGTCACCTGCAAAGGCGAACCGGCGCCAACATTGGGCAATACCATCACTGCCTGCTCGCGCGTCCAGCGTGAGCGACCGGTGGGCGAGTCGGGCGTGTGCTCATCGGCAAACAAATCGCCGCGAGCGACCGGCGCTGCGCCCAACCCCGGACTGACGCCAAAGAAGAGTCGATCGCCCGGCCAGCCAATCGCGACCCGCCCCTGCGGCGGCGCCTGATACGCCATCGCTCCGGCCAGCAATGCCAGCGCCAGGATCAAGACCAGCGCGCGAATGGTTGCGCGCGCGCTCTGACCAATCTCGGCGCTTGAGGAAAGATCGGCTGTGGTTGTATGCTCGCTAACGGCCATGACGCTCCTGTCCGCCTGATTTGACGCCGAAGGCCATTATACCGCCAATCATCCTGAAGCGCGGCTTATGTGGAGCTGACAGGGTAATACGTTTGCGTATACTAAGACTAACGCATCTGCGATGGAGGCATCTATGAGCGCAGACAGTGATTCATCTTCCCCCCAGTCACCTCCCTCTGGGAGTGTTTCGTTTCACGATTCGGTCAAGAATCTCTACCACATTGCCGCTCAGTCAGCGTATCGCGCGCTCGGCGCGTGCGCCAGGCAGGCGGCTCAGGAGCTTACTGCCGAACCGCCATCTGCTGTCATCCTGGTTGATCGGATTATTGACTTTCGTGACGCCCTGCTCGCCGAGCAGGTGCGTTCCTGGTTGCAGAGTCAACAATTAGTGTTGGGGGCCGCTTCTGCCAGTCAAGAGACAGGAGCAGAAACTACGCGCCAATCCCTCTCTTACCTCACAACGGCTGCCACGATGATCGGGAGCGCCGCAACCCCGATCAACACCGCGCTGACAACCGTCGCCGAGAGCGTCAAGGCAGTTGCCGCCTTAACCGATAGCGTTAGCGCTTTGCTCGGCAAGTTCAAGAGTGATTATCTGCTCTATCGGATCGATGTCACGATCGATCAATCAGCGCTCGTTGCGGCGCTGACCCACCATCTCTGCGCGAATAAGTGGAAGGTATGGCGCAGTTTACCTGCGGTATTGCGGTCTGAAACAGGTGAGGACGAGCTTTCTTCGCTCAGCAGTCAGCTCCAGACGGCATTGGCCAATTTCATCACCAATCCGGATCAGCTCGCAACGTTTCAGCAAAACCTTGAACGACTCGTGAACTCGCTCGCCCCCTCACCATCGACGACAACTGACAGCGCCAGCGCCGCCCAAACGCCTTCGCTTCAGCTCTCGCCGCTCCTGCGGGCGATCTTGAGCGAACAGTTGCCCAAGATCACACCGCCTGTCCATCAGCTTGCAGTGCGGGTATTGACTGTCGGCAGCGACATGATCTGGCGCCGCAACCTCTTTTCAACGGGACGACTGCTCTTTATCGGCGGTTGCGCTATCGAGTACACCCTGGCGACGGCTGATGGCTGCATCATCGCTGCGAATGTGGCGCAGGCCACGGAACTGGTCAGGCTCAACCTGCGAAATGGCAAGTATACGACCGAAACGATCGCAACGACTTGATCGCTGACGCCTGCATCAACCGCTTCCTTGCCGCAATCAGCGCGACGTTGCAGGGCAATGGCGCGCCGAGTCATCCGGTCTGGCCGTCGCCATCATTCACCCATTCCGCGCGCAGTTGCGCGGTTGCGGCAAGCCTGCTATGATCAGGCGCTATGATCTGGACAATCTCTGATCTCCATCTTTCATTTGCCCGCCCTAAACCGATGGACATCTTCGGTCCCGGCTGGAAAGATCATCCCGACCGTATTGCCCAGGCCTGGCGCAACCGTGTGGCGCCCGACGATTGGGTCTTGATTGCCGGCGACATTTCGTGGGCCATGAAACTGCCCGATGCCCTGATCGATTTGCAGTGGATCGATGCGCTTCCCGGCAAGAAGGTGCTCATCCGCGGGAATCACGATTACTGGTGCCCGCGTCGCGTCAACTCGATTCGCCGTCATCTGCCGCCCAGCCTGCGCCTGATCGGCGCTGATGCGCTCGATATCGAGACGGCAGTGGTCTGCGGCACTCGCGGCTGGATCACCCCGGAAACGCCAGGTTTCAGCGAGACCGATCTCCCGATCTATCAGCGCGAACTGGGAATGCTGGAGCGCGCGCTGGCTGCCGGGAAGGCATTAGCAAACCAGAAACCGTTGATCGTGATGATCCATTTTCCGCCCTTCGTCAATGGTCAGCCGACCGAGTTTGCCCGTCAGATCGCGGCCAGCGGCGCAGCAGCCTGTATCTATGGCCACCTGCACCGTCGCTACGACTGGGAACACGCCGTGCAGGGTCGGGTTGACGGCGTCTATTATCAACTCACTGCCTGCGATTATCTAGGTTTTGGGCCGGTCGCCGTGCGCGGACTCGACCGGGATCAGACAGCAGTTCTTCCGCAGTAGTGCCGGTCATATCCGTTCACGGATTGTCCTTCGCTCGCGGCCACCAACGGCATAGTCATCGCGCGATCGTGGTAGTGGCCGCACCCATCTCCTGCATCAGCGCCAGACATGCCTCACCGCCTCATGCCTCCCCGTGACCCGCCTTGCCATGCTATCCTTCCGCCATGCTCCTGCCGATCACTGATGGACAGGTCTCACCGATAGGCGCACACGAATCATGAGAGAAGTTCCATCAGCGTGACCTTTGTGAACTTCGTGTCTTTGCGGTGATCGCCTGGCGCGCTCGGCGATCATGGGGCATCGACAGCGGGATTACCGGCGAGCAGCGCTTCAATTTCGGCCAGCGTGGGCAGCGCGCTCCGACCGCCGAGACCACGAGTTTTCAGCGCAGCCGCAGCGCTGGCGAAACGCAGCGCATCGGGCAGCGGATCATTGCGCAGCAACGCGAAGAGCAGCGCGCCGTGAAAGACATCGCCGCAGCCGGTTGTATCGACCGGTGTGACCGGAAAGGCCGGGGTGTAGAGCAGCGCGCCATCGTGCCAGGCCCAACTGCCCGCTTCGCCTGCTGTCACCACCACCAATCGCCGATACTGCTCGCCCAGCAACCGGGTCGCCGTCTCCAGATCGGCCTGACCGGTCAGCGAGCGGGCGAAGTTGGCCGACACCACAATATCATCACAGTATGGCAACAGATCGAGCACGGCTGGCCTGACGCGCTCGGCATCGATCATCACGCGCTTGCCAGCCGCTCGCATCAGGCGCGCCCCATCAAGGGCCAGCGGCAGATGACTATCGATCAGGAGCGCGCGGCTGCGGGCAATCAGGTTAGGGGGCAACGGAATATCGGTCAGCACCGCCGGATCGTTGTGCCACCAGACGGTGCGCCGGTCGCTGCCCGGTTCGGCCAGCACAAATGAGACGTGGGATGCGCCGGGTCGCACAGCGATCAGAGAGGCGTCAACGCCAGAACGGATCAAATCGGCGCGGATCTGTTCGCCATAGCGATCATCGCCGACTGCGCTCAACAAAGCAACCCGCGATCCGAGCCTGGCCAGCGTCGCCAGCGCCGTGGCAACCGGGCCGCCGCCCATCTCGACGCGATGCGCCAGGGGCTGCTTCTGCCCAAACACCGGCGGGGTTGCGGTCACTCCGATAATGTCCCAACTGGCCACACCGATGCCGATCACATCAAATTGATCCATCACCATCTCCTCGCCTTGCCCAGCATTCCCGTTCAGCGAACAGCTTGCGCGGCTATGCTACAATAACAGCGTGTATCATGCCGGAATACTACGCGAACCGTCAAGAGGAGCGTTGTTGTGGAAGATTTGATCGCGCAGGTGCGAGCACAGGTTGAAGCGCTGGTCGGTTTGCCAACCGGATCGCAACTTGCGCAACCGCTGCCGCATCCTGCTTCAGATACGCCCATTGCCGGCTACATCGATCACACCCTGCTCAAACCAGAAGCAACCGCCGACCAGATCGATCGCCTCTGCGCCGAAGCCGAGCGCTATCGCTTTGCCAGCGTCTGCGTCAACCCGCGCTACGTCGAACGCTGCGCGCGCGCGCTGGCCAGAACGCCGGTGCGCGTCTGCACGGTAATTGGTTTTCCACTCGGCGCTACCACGACCAAAGCAAAAGTCTTTGAGACCGTACAGGCAATCGGGCACGGCGCGCGCGAAGTCGATATGGTGATGGCGATCGGAGCGCTGCGCGGACGGGAATACCACGCGGTCGCCGATGACATTCGCGCCGTGACCGATGCCGCCCATTCCAGCGGCACATTGGTGAAAGTGATCATTGAAACCGGCCTGCTGACCGATATCGAGAAGGTGTGGGCATGTTTGCTGGCAGTGCGCGCCGGCGCTGATTTTGTCAAAACTAGCACCGGTTTTGGGCCGGGCGGCGCCACTGTAGCCGATATTGCTCTGATGCGCGCGGCGGTCGGCCCGAACATCGGCGTGAAGGCGTCGGGCGGGGTGCGCTCGCTGGCAGCCGCCCAGCAACTGATCGCAGCGGGCGCCACCCGGATCGGAACATCGGCAGGAGTGGCGATTGTGCAGGAAGCTGAGGGAGCGGCGTCTGAACCAGGCAATAGTGACACATACTGAAGGGCACGATGTGGAGAGGTTTCGATAGCAACATAAGGAGGGGCGAGTGAGCATCCTGATCGATGCCAATACCCGCTTGCTGGTGCAAGGCATAACCGGACGTGAAGGCGAATTTCATACCCGCCGGATGATCGAATACGGCACCAAGGTCGTAGCGGGCGTGGTGCCCGGTCGTGGCGGGCAGATGGCGATTGATGGGCAGGTGCCGGTCTTTAATACGGTATCGGAAGCAGTTGCCGCTACCGGCGCGAACACGGCAGTGATCTATGTGCCGGCGCCATTTGCGCCCGACGCCATCCGCGAGTCGGCAGCAGCCGGCATCCCGCTGATTGTCTGCATTACCGAGGGCATCCCGGCATTCGATATGGTCAGCACGTATGCCTTCGTGCAAGAATGTGGAGTTCGCCTGGTTGGCCCCAACTGCCCCGGTCTGCTTACCCCCGGCGCGGCGAAAGTAGGAATCATCCCTGGCAACATTGCCACCCCCGGCCCGGTGGGAATTGTCAGCAAATCAGGCACCCTGACGTATGAAGCAGTCGATGCGCTCACGCGGCTGGGTATCGGGCAAAGCACGATCGTCGGCATCGGCGGCGATCCGATCATCGGCACCAACTTTATCGATGTGCTCGGCATGTTCGAGGCCGATCCGCAGACTGAGGCGATCGTCTTGATCGGCGAAATTGGCGGGACGGCAGAGCAAGATGCGGCAGCGTACATCAAAGCGCATGTCACCAAGCCGGTGGTCGGCTTCATTGCCGGCCAGACTGCGCCGCCCGGCAAGCGCATGGGTCACGCCGGGGCGATCATCAGCGGGGGCGAAGGCACTGCGCAGGAGAAGATCGCCGCGCTGGAAAGTGTTGGAGTGCGGGTGGCCCGCATGCCGCACGAGATTGCCGAGCTGGTTAAAGAGGCCCTGGCTGCGCGCGCCGCATCGTAAGCGTCGGGCAAGAATAGACAGGAAATGCGCAGAGCGCGAATTGCCGGTCAGTTTCGGGCAAATTCGCGTCTCGCCGGCAGCATAGACGAAAACGAACAGGAGCGACATCTGGGTCGCTCCTGTTCTTGATCAAGCGGCAATCACGCAGACCGGCTCAGCGCGCCTGATGAAGCGGAATGCGCAACTCAACCGTCGTGCCCTGTCCGATTTCGCTGCGGATCCGCAGATCGGCACCGATCAGCCGCGCGCGTTCCTTCATGTTGAGTAAACCGAGGCTGCCCCGCGAGGTATATCCGCTCTCGACTGCCGCCACATTGAATCCTTGCCCGCGATCGCGCACACTGGCGACAAAGTAATCTTCTTCGACGTACAGGTAGATCGTGATCACATCGCTCCTGGCGTGTTTGCGCGCGTTATTCACGGCCTCTTGCAAGATGATGAACACGGCAGCTTCAATTTCCGGCGGCAGGCGAGGCACCTGCGCCGGCGCTTCGAGCCGGAGGCGGGTATTATTTCCAGAGGGATCACGCCAGCGCTCGACATACTGTTGCAGCGTCACCAGCAGGCCCTGCGTCTCCAGACCGAGCGGGCGCAGCTCGAAGAGCAGGGTGCGAATGTCATGTGTCGTCTTCTGCACCAGCTCAGCCAGCGTATCGAGTTCGGCAGGCACTCGTTCGGGCATGGCCTTGAACAGTCGCTTGATGAACTCGATATTCATCGCGATAGCCGCAATGCTCTGCGTGGGGCCATCGTGCAGATCGCGCGCAATCGCATGGCGCACCTCCGCCTCTTTCTGGAGCAGCTTATCTCGTTCTTCCTTCAGCCGCTGGTACAGACGCGCGTTCTCAATCGCAATCGCGGCCTGCGCCGCCAGAGTTGTCAGCAGTTGCATATCCTGCTCGGTGAAGGATTGATCATTCGCCTTGTTGAGCAACTGCATCGCGCCAATGATGCGATCCTTCACCCGCATCGGCACGCAGACGATCGAGCGCGTGATAAAGTCGGCTTCACGGCTGATCGCGTCGTACCAGCGTGGATCGTGCTCGACATCGTTAACAATTTGGCCAACGCCATGGGTCACGACCCAGCCGGCAATGCCGCGATCAGCGGGCATGCGATACTGACGCTGCTCGCCGGGGATTTCCAGCACCAGCTCTTTCGTCTCTTCGTCAAGGATGAAGATCGAACAGCGCTCAGCGCCAACAACCTTAGGAACACGAATTTTGATGTCGTTGAGCAGGCTGGTCAGATCGAGATTGACCGCCAGCGATTGACCAATCTCGTAAAGCAGATGCAATTCGCGCAGATCGCGTTCGGCGCGGCGCAGCATGGCGAGTTTATCAGCCTCGCCGCCAATAGCGCGCACCAGCAACACCAGCAACTCCTCATCGAGCGGCGGATGGCTGCTCTGTTGCTGATCGCTGCGGGTCACCACCAGATGGAGCAGGCCAACCCCCTGGCCGCCACTTTGCAGTGGCAATTCGATCAGATCGCGGGTATCATCGATCGAGTAGGAACCAACGATTGGCTCGCTGCCGTTGTCTCGGCGGCTGAAGCCGTCACGGGCCTGATCGATCAGCGAGAGCGTTTCAGCATCAAGCGGGCCGCGTGACACTTTGGTCACTTCGCCATACGGCGAGACATACAACAACGCGCCAGCCTGGGCCGGCCAGAAGGCGATCAGCCGATCGAGCGACGCCTGCAACAAATCCGCCACTTCGTGGTGACCACCGGCAATAAGCAGTTGGCTTAATGTCTCTAACTGACGCTGATTAATGGCAAGCGGCGGCATACAGTCACCTCGAGTTGTGGCAACAGGCGTGAAGTAGAGCGAGCGCATCGCCATGATGATCGCATAGTGCCTGTACTGTAATGGATCGATAAGCATGCTGTCAATGGAGGAATGGTTATGGAACGGTTCAAAATCTGTCATTGCGATGAACTTCTTCCTGGGCAGATGCGCTACGTTGAGATTGATGGTTTGCCGATAGGAGTCGCCAATGTGGCCGGTGTCATCTATGCGTTCAGTGATAGCTGTCGCCACGAGGGCGGGCCGCTCTCGGCGGGAGTGCTGATCGACCACACCGTGACCTGCCCATGGCACGGGTGGACTTACGATGTGCGGACTGGCAAGAGCATTGTGCCGCCGATCGGATTGCGGATTGCCACCTATCCGGTAGAAGTGCTAAACGACGAGATTTTTGTGCTCATTGATTGGTCATCGGCGCAGTAACGCTGAATTGTTCCTCCAACTATCATTGTAATCAATTTTTAATCTTGATCAAATACTACAAATTATCGTATTTCCATCCTGAAAAATACTTCTTCAAGGGTGATAAATCTCTATCCTTGCCCGGCGCGGCGTGGCCATCTTCCGCTCACCACACCCGCATCACCCGCGCGGCGCCCATCCTGCGGAATTGCGGCGGGCGCTGCTGACGGCACGGATATTTGTGCAGGTGTAGCAAGGTCATTAGCCATCCACACCCAATCCCGTCTTGACAATGCCAGCGCAGATCAGTATAATAGGTGCAAACGCATCTATTGCATTAGCAATCTTTCATCAAAGAACTAATACCCCGCGCTCTTCCCAGTTCCATTGCAGCCCCGTGCGGTCGCAGCGACGACGCCGCTTCACGGCATCTCCGTCGGATGCCGCTGTGTTTTGGCAACACAATGAGTGCAAAGGAGCGCATGGTGAGACCGCGTCTGTTTCTTCGTCTGCTGCACCTGATCTTGGCGATCGGGTTGCTTGGCGGCATGCTGGTTGGGCCGTTGCCGCCGGTGGCGCTGGCCGACCACACGCCGCTGCCCGCCTCTGTCAATCTGGCCGGCAATTTGCAGGCTGCCGCCACGAACAATCTCTGCGGCAACTGGGATCCGGGTTGTCCCGCCTCGGCCTTCACCCATCAGGGCAATGGCGTTTACCTCTTCTCGTCGGCACCTATTCCAGCGGGCAATTATGAGTACAAGATTGCCCTGGGCAGTTGGGCCGAGAACTATGGCGCTAATTTCCAGCAGAATGGCCCCAACATTTCGCTTGCGTTGAGCAGCGCGCAGAGCGCGCGATTTTACTACGACCATAAGACCCACTATATCGCCGATAGTGTGCGCAACATCATTTACACCGTACCCGGCAGTTTCAATAGTGAGATCGGGTGCAGCGGCGATTGGCAACCGGATTGTCTGCGCACGTTCATGAGAGATGTTGATGGTGATGGCATCTTTACATTTACTACCGATGCCATCCCGCCAGGCAATTACGAGTTCAAGATCGCCACGAATGAGAGCTGGTCAAACCCCAACTATGGCGCGTTCGGCAACAATGTGCCCTTTACAGTTGCTGGCCCGGCCACGGTGACCTTCAGCTTCAATACGGCAACTACGTTCGTCGGGGTGGATGTGCGCAGCGCGCTGCCATCATCCGATAACAACGTCGAATGGGATGGCGTTTACCACAATTCACGCGACCCGCTCTACCGCGCGCCGGGTGGCGCCGTTCCGGCTGGCACACCGGTGACGATTCGCCTGCGAACGTTTCACAACGACGTGACCGCTGTGACACTGCGGGTTTACGACGTGAACAATGGCGCTCAGCGTTTTATCCCAATGCAGATTGAAGCAGCCGATACCGATTGCTACGGCGATTATGGCCCGCGCACCTGCGATTTTTGGGCGGCAACGCTGGTGGAGTCAAACCCGAACAATCTCTGGTATCGCTTCATCGTGACTGACGGGAACGATACCGACTACTACGCTGACGACACTGCCGCACTCGATGGCGGCGGAGGCCGGATGACCGATGATGCAGTCGATTTCAGCTATGCGTTGATGTTCTACGATCCGGCTTTCACCTCGCCGAACTGGGCCAAATCGGCGGTGATCTATCAGATCTTCCCCGATCGCTTCCGCAACGGGAATCCGCACAATGATCCGCAAGACGGCGACATTCGCTACGATGATCCGGTGATCACGCTGGGTTGGGGCGATTTGCCGGAAGGATTCTGTCGCCACTACGCCGACGCAGCGACCAACTGTCCATGGCGGTTTGACACCACGCCGCCAGCGTGGAGTCCGACGATTGAGGGGCCGCGCGGGCGCGACTACTACGGGGGCGATCTTGAGGGTGTGATCCAACAGCTCGATTATCTCAAGGAACTGGGCATTACCACCATCTACTTCAATCCGATCTTTGCCGCCGGTTCCAACCATCGCTACGACACGCGCAACTACTTCCGAATTGACCCGTATCTGGGCAGCAATGGCACCTTTGCCCACCTAACCCAAGAGGCGCGTCGACGCGGGATCAGGATCATTCTCGATAGCGTCTTCAACCACATGTCGTCGGATAGCCCGTTCTTCGACCGTTACAGTCACTATGCTGCGCTTGGCGCGTGTGAGTCGCTGGCATCGCCGTATCGTGACTGGTTCAACTTCCGCACGACCAATACGCCGTGCACGGCTGAAGACTATGTGGGTTGGTTCGGGTTTGACTCGATTCCCGAACTGAATAAGTCTAATCCGGCAGTGCAAGAATATTTCCTGACCGGCTCCAACAGCGTGACTCGTTTCTGGCTGCGGCGCGGGGCAGCAGGCTGGCGGCTCGATGTGATGGGTGATGCCAGTTTCCCCGCCGGTTATTGGGAGACGTTCCGCGCGGTGGTGCGTCAGACTAAAGGTGATGCGATCATCGTTGGCGAGCTGTGGCAGAAGGACTCGACGCTGTTGCGCCATCTGCGCGGGCAGACCGCCGATACCACGATGAACTATCGGCTGCGCGATGCAGTGATTGGTCTGCTCTTGCCTGGCGGCACGTTCGACAGTAAGGGCTTCGGTGACAGTGGACGGGTAATCAGTCCATCGGAATTCCTCAGCCGACTGGCTTCAATCCGCGAGGACTACCCCGATGCCGCGTACTACACCCTGATGAACCTGCTCGGCAGTCACGATACCGAGCGCATTCTCTGGACGCTCACCCCCGGTCAGGAGACGCGGGCCGATAAGGAGTTCAATCCGACCAATCTGGCCGAAGGCAAGCGTCGGTTGCAACTGGCCTCGCTGATCCAGTTCACTGTGCCCGGTGCGCCGACCGTCTACTACGGCGATGAAGCAGGGGTGACCGGCGACGATGATCCTGATGATCGACGCACCTATCCCTGGCCTGACACCGGTGGTTCGCCCGACACCAGTCTGTTCCAGCATTACGCCGCTCTGTCCGAGCTGCGCAATCGCTATCCCGCGCTGGTGCGTGGCGAGTTCACGCCATTGCTGGCGGATGATCCGGCAGGTGTGGCGGTCTACGGGCGCAAGTACCGCAATGAAGCCGCTATCGTGTTGATTAACCGTAGCGCGAGCGCGCAGACAGTGACCGTGCCGGTGAGCGGCTTCTTGCCGAATGGGGTGGAACTCTGTGCGCTGTTCACCGTTGGCAATCAGCGCGACGAGACAGTGCGTGTTGTCAATGGCGGGGTGCAGATTACGCTCGCGCCCCTGAGCGGCACTGTGTTGATCACCGAGCCGGGTGCCGACCTGACCCCGCCGGCAGCGCCGCGCAACCTTGAAGTGACCGATGAAGGCGACGGTTCGGTGAGTCTGCGCTGGCAACGACCGGCTGGCGGGCCGCAGGCATATAACGTCTACCGCAGTCCGGTTCGCGGGGGCGGCTGGGTTAAGCTCAACTCGACACCGGTGACCGGCCTGAGCTTCACCGACACGACAGTGCAAAACGGGCGCGTCTACTACTATGTGGTGCGCGCGCTTGATGCAGTGGGCAACGAAGGGCCGGCCTCGACGGACGTCAGCGCGCTGCCGCACTATCGGATCGGCTGGGCGAATCTGCAATGGCCGCCGAGCATCGAACACACCATCTCGGCAATCGCCTTCACGCCCGACATCTACGGGCAGGTATGGATTGACGGCGCGACCAGCCAGCCCGGCGCCACGCCCGGTCTGCGAGCGCAGGTCGGGTACGGTCCGCAGGGCAGCGATCCACGAGGCGCGAACTGGGTGTGGGTCGAAGCAACATTCAACGTCGATGTCGGAAACAACGATGAGTTCCGCGCGCGACTGCAACCAGAGACTGTTGGCGTCTTCGATTATGTCTTCCGCTACAGCACCACCGGCGGACGCGACTGGGTTTACGCCGATCGGAGCGGGCTGGTGAGCGGCTTGCCGGGCCAACCGGGGTTGCTGACCGTGCTGACGAGCGGCGATACCACACCGCCAGCCCCGCCAACCGGTCTCCAGGTGCTCAGCGCCTCGCCTGCAGGCATTGCGCTAAGCTGGAACGCGGTGAGCGACGCTTACGCCTATGAAGTGCGTCGCACCGATGGCGACGGCAACACGATCATCTTCCCGCGCACAACCGCTACCGCCTTCACTGATACGACAGTGGCGCAAGGCGCTACCTACGCCTATGCTGTGCGCGCGCTCGACGAGTCGTTCAACCGCTCGCCATTCAGTGCATCGGTCACGGCAACAGCCGAGTTGCGCACCGTTACACTGGTGATGAACGTCACTGTTCCCACGCCCACCGGCGCAGCAGTTGGGCGCAGCGTCTACATTGCCGGATTCCTCGATCGGCTCGATGGCGGGCTGCCGCAATGGAATCCGGGCGGGGTCGTAATGACGCAGGTCAGCCCGACGCAGTGGACAATCACCTTCACCGGTCGTGAGGGCACGCAACTCGAGTACAAGTACACTCTCGGTTCGTGGGATTATGTCGAAAAGGGGGCCGCCTGCGAAGAGCTGGCGAATCGCCAGTTGACGTTAAGTTACGGTTCGAGTGGCGTGCAGACAGTGAACGACACCGTGCTGAACTGGCGGAACGTGACTCCGTGCGGCAATTGATCGCGACGGCGACGTAAACAAGCGCCGACAGAGCAGAATCGCGCGCGGCTCTGTTGGCGCTTGCGCGCAACTCTGACGAGGTCGGTGGCGTCAAACAGGCAGGGATATGTGCATGGCTCAGGGAGGTCACTATGAACACGCCACAGACTCAACGCCTGCTCCGCTCACGTGAGCGCCTGGTTGCCGGTGTAGCAGGCGGCCTGGCCCGCTACTTCGGCGTAGACCCGATCATCGTGCGGCTCGTCTTTGCAGTGTTAGGATTGATCAACGGGATCGGAGTCGTGCTCTATCTCGTGTTGTGGCTGTTGATGCCGAATGAGGATGCAGCCGAGCAGAGCAACAATCTCGAAGTAGCCTTTGCCGAAATGCGCGCTCTGGTCGAGCGGCTGATTGGCGAGGTGCGCAACCTGTTCCGCCGGTAAAGTCATTGCGTCAGTCGTTGTTGAGCAGAAGGGGCACGGCATGCCGTGCCCCGCGCGTCATTGCCGGGGCGGCGCCAGCGCAGGATGGTTTGCGATACCAACGGTAGATACATCGTCACGTATCGGGCAGCCACGCAAACCCGGCCACAGCAAGAACGATGAGGCGGGAGTGATGCGGGCGGCAGTTGCTGTGGCAGAGCATATTGCCCACCCAACGCTGGTATCAGACGGCAAACGGAACACTGTGGGGGATAGGGTTCGTGAGGCTTGCGTTGCCTTCCCCTAAAACGCAAGCTGGCGATGACGCAGGCTAACGCTCTGCAACAGACCCAGGCCGGCCAGCGTGGCAATCATGAAGCTGCCGCCGGCTGAAATGAACGGCAGCGGCAGGCCGGTCACCGGCAAAAGACTGAGATTCATGCCGATGTTAATCACGGTATGACTGAAGAACATACCAAAAGCGCCCAGAGCAATCATGCGCCCGAACTGATCGCGCGCTTTGCCGGCAACCGTCAGCGTCTGCCAGAGTAATACCGTCAGGAACATGATCAATACCACGCCGCCGATGAACCCCAGTTCTTCACCGATCACGGCAAAGATGAAGTCGGTATGCTGAACCGGCACATAATTCCCCTGGCTGAACAGGCCACGGGTCAGGCCAGCGCCGGTTAACCCGCCGGCGCCGATCGCATTGAGCGCCTGGATCACATTGTAAGCTGCGTTGAAATCGACGCGAGCCGGATCGGTGAGCAGGTAGTAGAAGGTGCTCAATCGCACCTGTTGATAGGTATCGAGCGCGTAATGCCACCCCAACCACGCGATCGGCCCGCTCGCCAGCGCCAGGGCGCCAAGCTGGATCGGGCGCATCCCCGCTCCCCAGGCCATCACCAGCCAGATACTGGCCATCACCAGCGCAGTGCCGAGATCAGGCTGGGCAAAGACAAGCGCCATCGGCACGCCAGCGATCAGCAATCCGCCTGCCTGGATCAGCCAGCTCCCGCCGCGATCGGCAAATCGTTGCCAGTAGGCCGCCAGCGCCAGAATCAGGATCAGTTTGCTCAGCTCGGAGGGCTGAAACGTCCGTTCACCGATGGCGATCCAGCTTCGCGCTCCTTCACTGACCCGCCCGATAATCAGCACTGCGGCGAGCACCAGCACCGTGCCGATGTAGAGTGGCCGGGCCAGACTGGAGAGGAGACGATAGTCGATGACCGTCAGAGTGAACATCACCAGCAATCCAACCGCGATATACACCAGTTGGCGACCGAAGATGGGACGCAACGGCAAACCATTGCCGGCTACTGCATTCAGGGTAGCGCTGTGTAACGCCAGCGCGCCGATGATTAACAAGACGAGCGCACTGCCAAGCATGACCCAGTCGAGATCGCGCCAGCGTCGATGATCCATAGTGTCCCTCAGGCAGCCCCCACTGTGACGAGTGATCGATCCACTGCGGCGGCAATCCGCGCGAGTTGCTGCATCAGCGCGGCAAAGGTGTCGGGAACCAGTGATTGCGTGCCGTCGCAGACGGCATACGCCGGGTTGTCATGCACTTCGATGATCAATCCATCAGCGCCGGCAGCTAGAGCTGCCCGCGAGAGCGGCATCACCATATCGGCGCGCCCACTGGCATGCGACGGATCAACGATCACCGGCAGGTGCGAGAGCTGTTTAATCAGCGGCACCGCGCTCAGATCGAGCGTGAAGCGCAGACCGTCATCAAAGGTGCGAATCCCGCGCTCGCACAGCACCACATTCGGATTGCCTTCAGCCAGAATGTATTCGGCAGCCAGCAACAGATCCTTCACTGTGGCCGCAAAACCTCGCTTCAACAACACTGGCCGGTTGGTGCGCCCCACGGCGCGCAACAATGAGTAGTTCTGCATATTGCGCGCGCCGATTTGCAGCATATCAGCATATTCGGCGACCAGCGGCAACGTTTCGGTGTCCATCACCTCCGTCACTACCGGCAGACCGGTCAATGCGCGCGCTTCGGCCAGTATTTGCAGGCCAGCTTCACCCATTCCCTGAAAGGAGTAGGGTGAAGTGCGCGGCTTGTACGCACCGCCGCGCAAAATAACGGCGCCTGCCGCATGCACTGCGCGCGCGACATTGAGGGTCTGTTCCCGACTCTCCACTGTGCAGGGGCCGGCAATGATAGCAATCCCTGAACCACCAATCGGCACAGTACCAACTTCGACAACTGTATCAAACTCTTTGAACTCACGGCTGACCAGTTTGTACGGCACCGTCACCCGAATTAACTGGCTCACTCCAGGCAGACGCTGCAAGCGTCCGGCCTGTTCAATCGGCCCCTGATTACCGGTGATCCCGATCGCAGTGCGCGTGGGGCCTGGCATCGGATGCGGCGTGAATCCCATCGCCCGGATCTCGGCGCAGACCGCTTCGATCTGCTCAGCCGTGGCGTGCGCTTCCATGACAACCAGCATAGACAAGATGGCGGTCAGCCTGCCCGTCAGCAGGCCGACCGCATAAGGGAACTATCCCGCCCGATAAGTCACTAGATGCGTATTGTCCAATATCTCGCTTATTCGTAGATCCACGGTTCAACGGCGCGATCCCATTCGTTGATCAGCTCATGAGGCTGGAAAAAGATAGCCGTCTCGCGCTCGCCGCTCTCCGGTGAATCAGAAGCATGAATCAGATTGCGGCCAATGTCCAGCCCAAAATCGCCCCGGATTGTGCCTGGCGCGGCCTTAGCCGGGTTGGTTGCGCCGACCATCGCCCGCACCAGCTCAACGGTGCCGGGTTTACCCGCTACTACCGCCACCACCACCGGCGCCGACGTAATATAACTCACTAACCCGCTAAAAAAGCTTTTGCCTTCGTGCTCGGCGTAGTGGCGACGGGCCAGCGCTTCGTCAACCTGCATCAGCTTCAGGCCCTGAAACTTCAACCCGCGCTGCTCGAAGCGGCTGATGATCGTGCCGATCAACCCGCGCTGAACCGCGTCAGGCTTTATGATCAAGAGTGCGCGTTCCATGCAAACCTCATTCTGTCAAAAACCATCATCCTTTTCGCGGCCAGTATACCATACAATCCTCGCGCACAAGCCAGGAAAAGGCGGCAGAGCTATTCTCTGCCGCCAGTCACGCGCTGCGCTCGCATGGTCTCTTAGATCGGCACCGCTTCACTGATCCGTTTCGCTGCCCGCCGCATCTCCATCTTGACCAGACCCAGATTAACAGTGCGCTGGGTGATCACCACCAGGATCAGCTCTTTGGCTTCGAGCAACAAGATCGAACCGTCCTTGGCATCAATGATCGAGTCGACCAGATTGCCAACGCCTAAGCGCCGGGTCGCCTTATCGATCTCACCGAAGACAGCCGCTGACATTGCGCCGAGTATCTCGGCATCTTCTTCGTCAAGCAAGGTACTGGCGACGACCAGACCATCTTTGCCTACCAGGAGACTACCGATAACGCTATCGACCCGGATGAGATCCTCTACGATGCGGCGCATGCTAAACCTTTCTTGTGATGCCATGGCAGATAGCCTTCATGTTCTGTGAGAGAAATTCCGGCTTATTCGGTATAGGTAACACTATACGCTGCAATTGCTTCATCGATCCGGCCCTGGCGCGAGTAGACATCGCCGAGCAGCCGTTGCAACTGACGCAGTACGGGTACCTGATCAATGATCGTGATCAATTCTTCCAGCTCGCTGGCCATCTGGTCAAGCAAGGACGGTTGCTTCAACAGGCGCCGATACACGACGGCCATCAGTTCGGCCTGCCCAATCTGGGCGCAAAGGCGCGCGATTGTAAACGCCAGTGCGTGGTTATTCGGATTGGCGCTCAATTGTCGCAGATAATCATCGAGTTTCGCATTGCCGGTTGGGATGAAGTCTTCGGGCGCGCGAGGACGCATTCCGGCCCGCGCTGACCGACCGCGCCCACTGGTTGCCGACTCGCGCCGGGCAAAGCGCAGATCATCGCGGGTGGGCGCCACACTGCGGCGCTCTTCTGCCGTGGGCGCGCGCAGTTTGGCTTCAGGCCTGGATCGTTCACCCAAAGGCGGCAGTACCACTCGCGCCGGCGCTGACGCCTCGGGTTCGGCAGCAGCCTGCCAGATATCATCAAGCGCATCGAGATCTTCAGGAACGAAACCAGCATCTTCGGGCGCAGGCGGCGGCGGCGTCTCTTCAACACGCGGCGCGGTGCGCACAGCCTTGGCTACCGGCACTGTTTCCGCCACACTGAAATCGAACAGGTCTTCGTCACCTGTTTCGGCAGCCGGCGCGGTCTCGGCAGGTTGCTGCTGCATCGCCTCCAACTGCGCAATCTCCTCCGCCGACAGCCCCAGCTCCTCCAGCGAGAACGGCGTCAGCTCCGGCTCCCCCGGCCCAGCTTCCGCAGACGGCTGCTGCTGCATCGCCTCCAACTGCGCAATCTCCTCCGCCGACAGCCCCAGCTCCTCCAGCGAGAACGGTGTCAGCTCCGGCTCCCCCGGCCCAGCTTCCGCAGACGGCTGCTGTTGCATCGCCTCTAGTTGCGCAATCTCCTCCG
>FWPU01002348.1_pt1 | contig 45216 bp, 35 predicted proteins | sample 2228361 | NCBI WGS metagenome assembly FWPU01 (sample SAMEA103939777, study PRJEB20133) | metagenome
GCCAGGGCAAGTTCCTGGAAGCCAAAGCCCTTGCGCGAGAAGGCCGCGATGGTCCAGTGGGGCTGGCCGAAGGCCTCCACGCTCGCGAAGATGTCCATGGCCTGCATCAGCAACTCGGCCTTCCGCTTGATGGCCTTGCCGATCTCGTCCTGGCTCCCCTTGATGGGGATCGCGCGCACCTGGTCGAGGACCGCCTCGCCCTGCATGAACCGCGCCTCGGCCACGGCGGACAGGCCCGCGCTCGTCACCTTCTCCTTCTCCGCATCCGGCAGGGCGTTGTACTCGGACACGACGCGGTCGTATGCCTTCTGCGCGGCCTTCTCGTTCTTCGTCGCCCGGTGCATCTGGGCAACCTTCAGCAGCGCCTTCAGGTAGAGATCCGGTCCCCGCGACTGCCCGTACTTTGCCAAAAACGCCTGGAACTGCCTGAGGGCCGCCGCGTGCTTCCCCTGCTTCTCAAACGCCACCCCGACCTCCAGGAACACGCTCGGGGCGTGCTGCGAGTCCGGAAACAGTTTCAGGTACTGGTTCATGTCCGCGATGGCCTCGCCGTATTCGCCGAGGCCGCTGCGGAACACGGTCGCGTACCGGAGGGCCTCCTCGGTCAGTTCGTGCCTGGGGAGCATCTTCACGAAGATCTCATAGAACCGGGCCGCCTCGGAATACACGGCCAGGCGGCGGTAGATCTCGCCGACGTTGAACAGGGCCCGGGGGGCGAGCGGCGACTTCGGCATCTCGTTGAACAACTGCGTGTTGGCTTCCAGGGAGCGCTCGACCAGGCGGGCCTTGAAGAAGTTGTTCGCGGCATTGATGAGCGCCCGGTCCTTGAGCGGGGTGCCCGGGAAGCGCCGCACGTACTCGAGGAAGCACTCGGCCGCGGTGCGGTGGCGTTCCTGCTGCTCGTACTCGTAGCAGCGGTTGAAGTCCGCCTGCTCGCGGATGCTCCCCACGATCGCCGGCACCTCCCCCTGCATCAGTTTTGGGTTGCGCGAGATGTCCTCGGCCGCGGCGTTCAACCCCTGGATGTCCCGCATCAGGTGCAGGGACGACAGGAGCAAGCGCGCCGCGTCCGGGGCGTTCGGGTGCTCGGGGGCACTCTGGATGATCTCGCGGAACCGGGCCGCCGCCTCCTGGAAGTGGTTGTACTCATAAAGGAACATTGCGGCCGCGAACCGGGCCTCGACCACGTCGGGCGCGCCTGGTTTCGCCATGGCGAGGTACCGGTTGCAGGCCTCGACCAGTTTGCGCTCGAACTCGGGCAGTTCCTTGGGCTCCGTGTCGGACGTGTCCTCGGACTTCACCTTCTTGCGCGTCAGGTCCAGCATCTTGTAGTAGTTCGAAACGGCTTCGTGGGCCGCCGTCTCTGCGTGTTCCCCCCGGGGATCCATCTCAACGACCCGGGTGAACTCCTCGGCGGCCTCCCCGTGCTCGCCCACCTGGGCCAGCAGCAGCGCGTGGTTCAAGGTCATGGCGAGCCGCTCGGGCGAGTCCGGGAACAGGCGCAGGTAGTCCCGGTACAGGAGGGCGGTGTACTGCATCGTGCGCTCGTCCTTCGTGACCGCCACCTCCTTGTGGTAGGTCGTCGCGATGACCCGGATCAGTTCCTCGACCTTCGCCCGTTCCACCTTCAGGAAGGCCTCCGGGGCGCTCGCCCCGAACCGGTCCAGGAGCCCGATCAGGCGTCGCGCTTCCTCGACGACCTTCGCGGCCACGCCCACCCGGTAAGCGTTTTCGAGGATCGCCCGCTGGAACTCCACGATTCGATACGCGTCGTCGCGGTCCTTGAACTCCGCGATGATGCGCCGGTACAGGCGGTTGGACTTGTCGTACTCGCCCTGCGAGGCGTATCCCTCGGCCAGGCGGATGGCGAGTTCCATGTACGAGTCCGGGGCGATCTTCCGGAAGACCTTGATCGCGTTCTCGGGGCTTCCGACCTGGGAATAGACCATCACGAGGTCGCGCTGGGCCTCGCGCAGCAACTGGGCCCCGTACCCCACGGCCCTGGCCGCATCGCTCCGGGCGTACTCGATCACCCGCAGGAACTGGCTCATGGCCTCCTCGTGGTTGCCCATGTTGTAGTGGCACCAGCCCTTCTTGTAGATCGCGAGCCCGAACGCCCCGGACGCAGGGAAGTTCTCGACCTCGGTATAGACGCGCAGGGCCTCGTCCATCCGGCCCGAGTTGAAGTAGAACTCCGCGATATTCAGGAGCGCGTCCGGGACGAACTGGCTGGTCGGGGTCTCGCGGATGATGCGCGCGAAGAAGGGATACGCGTCCGCGGTCCGGTCCATTTGGACCAGCGTGAACCCGAGGTAGTACAGGACCGCGTCGATCGCGGGGTACTCCGGGTACCCGTCCACGATGCTCCGATAGACCTTGACGGCCTGTTCCTGCCAGAAGACGCGCTGCTCCATCAGGGCCTTCTGGTCCGCCTCGACCGCGGCCGCAGCCGCCTCGTCATTCGCTTCCTGGGCCGCGCGCAGCCGGCGGAACATCTCGTCGCCGTATGCCTTGTTGAAGTAACTCTCCGCCTTGTCCCAGTAAAGTTCCGCAAGCCTCGCCAGGTACTCGGGCTTCGAGGGGTCGTCCTCGTCCGTGGTCTCGATCAGTTCGTTGAGGGTGGCGATCGCGGCCTCGAGTTTGTCGTCCGCCATGACCTCGGGGCGGGTGGCAAGCGCCTTCACGCCCATCGGGGTCGCGGGCTTGCCCTTCTCGGCCTGGCCAGCGGCGCCAGGGGTCGTCAGTTCGTAGGTCTTGATCCCTCCCGACTTCTCGGGGGGCTTCCCGCCACCTGTCTGGGCGCCGGCGGCCACCGGGACCACGCAGGCGCCCACGACCAGGATCCACTGTCGTTCACGAGCCGTCATGACGATTCTCCACGCGGGGTTGGGCACAGAAACCTCCCGGACCGGCCGACCGGGACACCCCATCGCCGGGGGTCACTTCTTCCGGCACAGCGATTCCAGCGGGTAGTAGTACGACCCGAGTTCGTCCTTCCAGTACTCGCCGTCGAAGGGCCACAGGACGTGCTCCACGTCCACCTCCACGTCGCCCGCTCCCCCGGCCGGCACGACCATCTCGGTCTGGGCCGCCTCGCCGAGGATGCCTTTCTGGGCGTTCAGGGCCTCGAATCGGACCCGCAGGGCCTGCGACAGGAGGCGCTTGAGTTCCTTGTGGACGCGCAAGAGCCTCTCGTACGCGAGCCGCCCGGCCTCGGTCATGGTGAGGGCCCGGTACGCGACGATGTCCGGGGCCAGGAAGTCCACCAGGGCCTTGGCCACGGGGTGCTTGCGCAGTTCCTCGATCTGGGCCATCTCGCGGTTGATGTGGACCACGAACTCGAACAGCGAGCGAACGCGCCGGTCCGCGAGGGCCGCGTTGAAGATCTTCTTGACCTTCAGCGAGTATTGCCCGCCCTTGACCGAGATGGACGCCAGGTACTGATAGAACCGCGCGGGATCGCTGTGCCCCTTGATGGTCCCATCGAGTTCTTTCATCACGTCGTAATATTCTTTATAGAATGGGTCAATGGTCTCCAGGGCCTCGTCATAGTGGCAGTTCTTGAAGAAGATCACGGCCTTCAGGACGTGGGCCTCCGGGTAGAACTCCTCCTCGAAGTAGGGCGAGTTCACGGTCTGGATGTTGCCGAGGGCCCGGGCGTACCGGCCGTCCTGAAAATAGGCCCACGACTTCTCGAAGAGGCTGTCGAGCCACTGGTCGGACGAGTCCGGCACCAGGTCGTAGTATCGGATCGCGGTGTCGAACTGGCCCGTCGAGTAGAAGATACGGGCCAGGGCCATGACCGCCATCTCCTCCAGGCGGTCCGCGTCCTCGACGGCCCCCCGGTTCTCGGTCACGAAGCGCAGGGTCTCCTTGAAGGCCTCGGAGGCCGGAACGGCCTGGTTCAACCGGACGTGGGCCACCCCCTTCAGGTACATCCCCTTCGCGTAGATGTTGGGAGAACGGGTCGTGATGCGGCCCAGGGCCTCCAACGACTTGTTCAGGGAACCCTCGTAGTAGTAATATTGTCCAGTGTAAAATGACAGTTCGTCTGTCATCTCTGGCGGGTACGCATCGAGCGGGTACGAGACCATCCGGAACAGCGTGCTGCGCTCGCCGGGGATCATGCGGTGAATCCGCACGAGCCACGGGAGCGCCTGCCGATAGCGGATGTGCGCGTCGCCGTGGTCCGCAACGCGGTCGAAGTACCCGAAGGCCGAGACGTACAGGCCCAGGTTGAACAGGGCCACGCCCATCTCGTACTGGGCCTCCTGGAACCAGGGCTCCGCCTCGTCGGCCTCGCTCAAGATCTTGTGGAACAGAAGGGCCGCATCGTAGTACTGGCCCTGGGAGGAGAGCCGTTTGCCCTCGTTGAGCACGATCTGGAAGGCCCCGCCTGCGGCGGGCTCCGGCGCCGGCGCCGCGGCCGCGGGTTCCGGCGCCGTGCCCTCCGCCGGGGGTGTCTGCGCCGGCACCCCGGACGGGAGGGCCAGAAGGGTCACGATCGCCACCGCCCACGGGAACTTCGACAGGTCGCTCATGGGGGACCCCCTCCTACAACCGCGTTGGCCCGGATTATTTCAGAAGCCGTCGAAGTGTCAAGTTGCGAAGGGATTTTACTTCTCTGCCGGGTTCTGCTAGGTTTCGCGCGTTTTCTGGGGGCGGGCGCCATGGACGAGGCAAGGATCGAGACGATCCAGGATCGCGTGGGACAGCACGTGACGCTCCGCGGCTGGCTCGCGGCGCGCCGGTCTAGCGGCAAGATCCACTTCCTCCAGGTCCGGGACGGGACGGGGGTGATCCAGTGCGTCATGGTCCGCTCCCAGGTGTCCGACGAGGAGTTCTGGGCCGCGGACCACTGCCCCCAGGAATCGAGCATCGAGGTCGGGGGCACGGTGCGGGCGGACCCACGGTCACCCATCGGGTACGAGGTGGACGTCACGTCCTTCCGGGTCGTTCGCGAATCCGAGCCGTACCCCATCACCCCCAAGGAACACGGGACCGCCTTCCTGATGGAGCACCGGCACCTGTGGATCCGCTCGCGCCGGCAGCACGCGATCCTCCGGGTCCGGGCCTCGCTTATTAGAGCGATTCGCGATTATTTTGATTCGCATGGTTTCCTGCTCGTGGATACGCCCATCCTGACCCCGGCCGCGTGCGAGGGCACCACGACCCTCTTTGACCTCGACTACTTCGGGGACAGGGCGTTCCTGACCCAGAGCGGCCAGTTGTACAACGAGGCCACGGCCGCGGCCTTCGGGAAGGTCTATTGCTTCGGCCCGACCTTCCGCGCCGAGAAATCCAAGACTCGCCGCCACCTGACTGAGTTCTGGATGGTGGAGCCCGAGATGGCCTTCTGCGACCTCGAGCAGAACATGGCCGTGGCCGAGGACTTCCTGGTGTCCATCGTGGCGCGGGTGCTCGACGAGCGCCGCCGGGAACTCGAGGTCCTCGAGCGCGACACCCGCCCGCTGGAGGCCGTCCGCAAGCCGTTCCCCCGCCTGCACTACGAAGAGGCCGTCCGCCTCTTGAAGGAGAACGGAAGCGACATCCAGTCCGGAGACGACTTCGGAGGCGACGACGAAACAATCCTGACCCGGCTCTTCGACCGGCCGATCATGGTTCACCGGTTCCCGGCTGCGGTGAAGGCGTTCTACATGAAGCGCGACCCGGACGACCCCCGGTACGCCCTGGGCGTGGACGTCCTCGCCCCCGAGGGATACGGCGAGGTCATCGGCGGGGGACAGCGCGAGGACGACCTCGACACCCTCCTGGCCGCGATCCGCGCGCACGGCCTGCCCGAGGAGGCCTTCCGGTGGTACGTGGACCTGCGGCGGTATGGGTCGTTCCCCCACTCGGGGTTTGGACTGGGGGTCGAGCGGACCCTCGCGTGGATCTGCGGGGTCCACCACGTGCGCGAGACGATCCCGTTCCCGCGGATGCTCGAGAAGATCTGGCCGTGACGCGGATTTCCAATGCGCTCTCCGATCCTGGTCCTGGGCAAGTACGAGATCGGCGACCTGATCGCGACCGGCGGGATGGCCGCGGTCTATCGGGCGCGCGTCGCCGGTCCCATGGGCTTCGAGAAGCCGGTCGCGGTCAAGATCCTCCTCGACGACGCGGCCCAGGACGAGGACATCGTCCGGATGTTCATTGACGAGGCGCGGCTCGGCGCGCGCCTGTCGCACCCGAACATCGCCTCGGTCCTCGACTTCGGCGAGGCGGACGGACGGTTCTACCTCGCGATGGAGTACGTGGACGGGGTCAGCCTGTCCGCGCTCCTGAAGCACCTCCAGCGCGGCAGGAACCCGAGGCCCCTCGACGCGCGGGCGGCCCTTTTCATCGCGCAGAGCGTGCTGCGCGCCCTGTCTTACGCCCACGACCTCAAGGACGCGAACGGCCATCCGCTCGGGATCGTCCACCGGGACGTGAGCCCCCACAACATCCTGCTGGACCGCTCCGGCGCCGTGAAACTGTGCGACTTCGGGATCGCGACGGGCGCCCATCGCGTCGAGAAGACCCAGACGGGCCTCGTCAAGGGCAAGGCGGCCTTCATGTCGCCGGAGCAGGCCGCGGGCGAGCGCCTGGACGCGCGGTCGGACCTGTACTCGCTCGCCGTGACCCTCGTGGCGATGCTGGGCGGCGAGCCCGCCTCGGAGGACCCGGCCCGGGGCTTCGATCCAGGGCGCGTGGACGCGCTCGACTGTCCGGAGGCCCTCAAGCCTGTCCTGAGGAAGGCCCTGGCGAGGAAGCCATCGGACCGCTTCCAGTCCGCGGCCGAGTTCTCGAAGGCCCTCGTGGAGGCGGGCCTGGATCCCGGCGAGGCCGGGCGCCTGGCCCTGGTCGAGGCGGTCGAGAAGGTCCCGGTCCCGAAGCCGAAGTCCCGCAAGGAATCGAGGCGCGGGGAGGACGTCCGACCCGCGCCCCCGGCCGGGAGCGACAAAGGCTACCGCAACCTCCTCCTGGTGGTGCTCGGGTTCCTCGTGGTGGCCGTGATCCTCGCGCTCCTCGGAGTGCGACTGCCCCAGGGCGGGGACGACCCCGCCTCGGGCTGCGCGGATGCGGTCACCTCGCCAGGTCCCGACCGATGAGGTTCACGGTCTTCCCCGACCCGCCCGTCCAGGCGAGCGGTGCGGCGGCGAGGCACCCTGGCCCCCCGCCCGAAGTCCCCGCGAGGCCCGGAGTCGAGCGAGGAGCGTCAACCTGGGAAAGGGGTGCATGTGCCATCCCCACGAGCGACGAGCGAGACGACGGGCCCGCGGGACTCGGGGAGGGGCGGGGGGGTGCTCTGTGGGTGCCTCGCCGCCGTCACCCGAGCCCGGGCGGGGCGGGGATGGGTTCCTGGTCACGACACCCTCGACCCCGGCTTCACGGACCGCGATGGGTGAAGCACCGCGAGGCCGTCCCCGTCCGAGGCCGCGAGGATCATCCCGCGGCTCTCCACGCCCATGACCTTGCGGGGTTCCAGGTTGGCGACGATCACGACCTGGCGGCCCAGGAGGTCCTCGACGCGAAAGGACTGCGCGATGCCGGCCACGACCTGCCTGGGCTCGGCCTCGCCCAGGTCCACGAGCAGGCGCAGGAGTTTCTTCGACCCCTGGACCGGCTCACACAACACCACGGTACCCACACGCAGGTCCAGACGCGAGAACTCCTCGAAGGACGCGTGCCGGTGTTCGGTGGTCGCCTGCGCCTCGGCAGGCGCCTGCACCGGTTTTGAGACCTCCTTGGGGACATCGAAGCGCGGAAACGGCGGGCCGGACAGCGTCACCTCCGCGCCGGTCGCAAGCCCGCCCCAGCGCAGGTCCGAGACCCGGCCCACCGGCCCGCCCGCGCCCATCTCGCGCAGGAGGGATCCCATCTTGCGCGGCATCACAGGCCACAGGAGGTTCAGCACGAACCGCAGGCCCTCCAGTGCGTGGCGGACCACCTGGCCGGCCCGCACGGGGTCCGACGCGACCCCTTTGAACGGTTCCGTCTCGGTCACGTACCGGTTGATCCGTCGCGCGAGCGCCATCGTGGTCTCGATCGCGGCCTCGATGCGCAGGTCCTGGACGAGGCGGCGCACCTGGCCGGGCAGGGCCTCGGCCTGTACCCGCACCTCGGCGTCCGGTCCCTCCTCGGGACCGGGCTCGGGCACGCGCCCGCCGAAGGACCGTTGCACGAGGCGCGCAAGCCGGTTGGCCAGGTTCCCGAGGTCGTTCCCGAGGTCGTAGTTGTGGCGCTTCAGGAACGCGACCTCCGAGAACGAGGCGTCCAGCCCGACCACCATCTCGCGCATCAGGAAGTACCGCAGCGAATCCACCCCGTACCTGTCCTTCAGCGACAGGGGGTCCACCACGTTGCCGAGAGACTTCGACATCTTGGTCTGGTCCACGAGCCACCACCCCGTGGCCACGATGTGACGCGGGAGCGGAAGCTCCAGCGCCATGAGCATCGTCGTCCAGTAGACGCTGTGGGTCGTCAGGATGTCCTTGCCGATCAGGTGGTGGGCCCCGGACCACAGGTGCCGGAAGCGCTCGTCATCCCGGTACAGGCCGATGGCGCTCACGTAGTTCATCAGGGCGTCGAACCAGACGTACGTCACGAAGTCCCGGTCGAACGGAAGTTCGATGCCCCACGACAGCCTCGCCTTGGGCCGCGAGATGCACAGGTCGCCGAGCGGCCTCGCCAAAAACCCCAGGACCTCGTTGCGGCGCGACTCGGGCCGGATGAAGTCCGGGTGGTCCTCGATGTGCCGGACCAGGGCGTCCCGGTATCTCGACATCCGGAAGAAGTAGTTCGGCTCCTTCAGGCGAAACACCTCCCCGCCGCTCTCTGGGCACCGCCCGTCCACCAGTTCCTCGGCTGAGAAGAACTTCTCGACGCGCGGGCTGTAGAACCCCTCGTACTCGCCGAGATAGATCTCGCCCTTTTCCCACAGGCGCTGGAGTGCCTCCTGCACGATGACCGTGTGGCGGCGCTCCGTGGTCCGGATGAAGTCGTCGTTCGCCACGTCGAGCGTCACCCACAGGTCGCGGAAGTGGGCCTGCATCTCGTCGCAATGGGCCTGCGGGTCCACACCGCGCCTGCGCGCCGCCTCCTCGACCTTCTGCCCGTGCTCGTCCACCCCTGTCAGAAAGTACGTTTCGTCGTCAAACAGGCGATGGTAGCGCATCAGCACGTCCGCGAGGACCGTGCAGTAGGCGTGCCCGATGTGTGGGCGGTCGTTCACGTAGTAGATCGGGGTAGTGACGTAGAAGACATCAGCCATGGCCGGGCCTCCCGATGGAGGGAACGCTCGCCACAGCGAGCGTCAGAGCGCCTCGCTGACCGACTTCGCCTGCAAGAACAGGAGCAAATAGTCCCGCCCGCCCGCCTTCGAATCCGTGCCGGACATGTGGAACCCGCCGAACGGGTGGACGCCCACCAGGGCCCCGGTGCACTTGCGGTTGAAGTAGAGGTTCCCCACGAAGAACTCGCGCCTGGCCTGCTCCAGGTGCGCCCGGTTTCTGGAATACACCGACCCTGTGAGCCCGTAGTCCGTGTCGTTCGCGATCTCGAGGGCATGGTCGAAGTCGCGTGCCCGGATGCACGCCAGGACCGGCCCGAAGATCTCCTCCTGCTCGATGCGCGCCCCGGGTTTCACGTCTCCGATGACCGTGGGCTCGACGAAGTACCCCGGCCGCTCCATCCGGCCTCCCCCGCACAGGAGCGACCCTTCACCCTTCCCGACCTCGATGTACTTGAGGATCCCGTTCATTGCGGACTCGGTGATGACCGGACCCATCGTGTGGACCGGGTCCTTGACCGGTCCCACGCGGATGGCCCTGGCCCGCGTCACCACGTCCTCGACGACCCGGTCGTAGATCGAATCCAGCAGGATGGCCCGCGAGCACGCCGAGCACTTCTGCCCCTGGAATCCGAAGGCCGAGGTCACGATCCCGGCGGCCGCGGCCGCGAGGTCCGCGTCCTCGTCCACGATGATCGCGTCCTTGCCGCCCATCTCGGCGATGACACGCTTGATCCACTTCTGGCCGGGTGCGGTCCTCGACGCGATCTCGTTGACGCGTAGCCCGACCTCCTTCGACCCGGTGAAGGCGATCATTCGCGTGAGCGGATGGCCCACCAGGAGGTCCCCGATTGCGCCTCCCGACCCCGGCACGAACTGGAGGGCGTTGTCCGGCAGGCCCGCCTCCCGCAGGATATCCAGCAGGTACCACGCGATCACCGGGGTCGGGGACGCGGGCTTGAGGACCACCGTGTTCCCCGCGGCCAGGGCCCCGGTGGTCATGCCCGCCGTGATCGCGAGCGGGAAGTTCCATGGCGGGATCACGACCACGACCCCGAGCGGCAGGTAGGTCAGTTCGTTGCGCTCGCCCGGAACCGGGGTGACGGGCTGAGGCCCGCCGTAGCGCTCGGCCTCTCGGGCGTAGAACTCGCAGAAGTCGATCGCCTCGGCCACGTCCGCGTCTGCCTCGATCCACGACTTGCCGGCCTCGAGGACCTCGACCGCGTTCAGTTCGAACCGGCGGCGGCGCATGATGTTCGCGGCGCGCAACAGGATCGAGGCCCGCGCCTCGGGGGTCCAGCGCGAGTAGTCCCGGAAGGCCTGGTGCGCGGCCCGGACCGCCTCGTCCGCCATCTCCGGCGTGGCGCTCGCGGCGTATCCCACGACCTGGTCCGGCTCGGAGGGGTTCAACGACGCGATCCTCCGGTCGGTCATGACCTCGCGCCCCCCGATCCAGGCCGGGAACTGCGCCCCGAAGCGGGCCTCGACCGCTGCGATGGCGCGGACCTGGGCCTCGCGATTCCGGTCGGACGAGAAGTCCGTGATCGGCTCGTTGTGGAACTCGGTCACCATGGCCAAACACCTCCTGGTGGTGGTCCCGGGTCCGTTCCCGGTGGGGCGCGATTATAGGGACGAACACACGGGGAGTAAATCGCTGGGGTGGAGTCAGCCGAACCGGATGCGGTATAGCGCGATGTTCGCCGTCTCGTCGTCCTTCATGCAGAGCGAGCAGGCCGTGACCTTGAAGACCAGGCCCCGGAGGTCGCGGTCATCGTAACCGTGCTCCCGCAGGAGCGCTGCCGCGGCGGCCTCGTGCAGCCGCAGGCGCCGCCCGCACCGCTCGCAGTACAGCGTGGTCTCGAGCGGGTCTCCGCAATCCCCGCAGATGAAGTCGTGCGCGGTCGTGCCCTCGCCCCCGCAGATCACGCAGTGCCCCCTCCGGGCCTTCACCGAGGACGAGGCGCGCCGGCGCGTTGTCGCTGTCCGGACCACGGGGGAAGGGTAAGGGCGTTCCCGCGGATCCGTCAAAAATTCTGCAGCCCGAAAGACCCCGATCTATCATGGGTTGGGTGCCGGATCGGCCGGAGGCCCGATGTCCTCATCGCCGCTCCCACGCAAGATCCACGTCCTCGGCATCGGCGGGACCGCCATGGCTGGCATTGCAGGGCTGTTCCGCGACGCCGGGAGCGAGGTGCGAGGCTCCGACGCGGCCCCCCCCTACCCCCCGATGGGCCCGCTCCTGCGCGACCTCGGCATCCCGGTCATGATGCCCTATGCCCCCGAGAACCTCGACTGGGGACCTGACCTCGTGGTCGTGGGGAACGTGGTCCGGCGCACGAATCCCGAAGCCCAGGCCCTGATCGAACGCGGCGTCCCGTACTGTTCCATGCCCGAAGCCCTGCGGCGACACTTCCTCGTCGGCCGCCGCCCCCTCGTGATCGCCGGGACGCACGGAAAGACCACGACGACTTCCCTCCTCGCCCACCTCCTGGTGGGCCAGGGCCTGGACCCCGGCATCTTCGTCGGCGGGATCCCCGTGGACCTCGGCCGGAACTTCCGGACCGGACACGGAGACTTCTTCGTCGTGGAAGGCGACGAGTACGACACGGCCTTCTTCGACAAGGGGCCGAAGTTCCTGCACTACGCCCCGCAGGCCGCCGTGGTCCTCAACATCGAGTTCGACCACGCGGACATCTTCCGAGACCTCGACGCGGTCATCGCGACCTTCGCCTCGTTCGCCGCGATCCTGCCCCCGGGCGCACCGCTCCTGGTCCCCGAGGGGTCAGACACCTGCGCGCGGGCCGTGGCGTCCAGTCCGGCCCGGGTCGTGACGTTTGGCATCGCCTCCGGGGCGTGGCACGCCGCGGGCGTCCGAATCGAGTCGGGCCTGACGCGCTTCACCCTGATCCGGGACGGACGCCCCCTCGCGGAGTTCGCCTCCCCCCTGATCGGCCGCCACAACTTGCACAACACGATCGCAGCCCTCGCCCTGGTCCACGAAATCGGGGCCGCCGGTCCGGGCCTTCGCGAGGGCCTCGCCGCCTTTCGCGGGGTCCGCAAGCGGCAGGAACTCGTCGGGGAGGCCGGCGGGGTCCGGGTGTTCGACGACTTCGCCCACCACCCCACCGCGGTTCGCGAGACCCTGCGCGCCTTCCGGTCCGCCTTTCCGGGTTCTCGCATCCTCGCCCTGTTCGAGCCCGAGTCCAACTCGAGCCGCAGGCGCGTCTTCCAGGGGGAGTATGCGGTGGCGTTCGCCGAGGCGGACGAGGTCCTCTTCTTCCGCCCCCTGGAGAAGCAAGACAACCTCGCGCCCGAGGAGCGCCTGGACATGGACCGGCTGTGTCGGGACATCGCGGACCGCGGCGTCCCGGCGCGCATGGTCCTCGACATCGAGGCCCTCGCGCGAGAGGCCGCGTGCATCGCCCGTCCTGGCGACCTCATCGTGGGGATGAGCGGCCGTGACTTCTGCGGAGTGCATCACCGGGTCCTGGAAGGGCTCCGGAGTCGGGTCGGTCCTCGACCCCACCTTGACACCCCGGGGGCAGGACACTAAAGTCTTTTCACCGCGGCGAGTGGGCCGCGCTGGAGGGTGACCAACCATGGTGGATGAGCTGCGGTTCGATGTGAGACTCGTCGAGCGAATGCTCGCCTCGGGCGCGCTCTCCCGGGAGGAGTATTGCAGGCATCTCGACGCCCTCCCGGACCTCTCCTCGCGCATGGTGGCCGCGGCCCCCGCGTCGGAGGTCGCCGGGGGACCCGCCCCGGCGGGCGCGCCCGGGGACTCACCCGAGAAAAAGCGCGCGAAGAAGTAGGCAAACAGGGGGCCCGGCATGGCCGAGGAACGGAACACGACGTGCGACGAGACGATTCGACCTCAGGAAGTCGCCTTCTCCGCGTTCGTCCTTTCGCTCGGGACGTCGGCCCTGGTGCATCTGGGCCTCGCCGAGGACCCTGCCACTGGCCGCAAGCAGGTCAATCTCCCGATGGCCCGCCACGTCATTGACACTCTGTCCATGCTCAAGGAGAAGACGGCCGGGAACCTCGAGGAGGACGAGGTGCAGTTGGTGGACACCCTCCTCTTCGACTTGAGGCTCAAGTTCGTCGAGGTCTGCCGGGCTCAGAAACCCTGAAGGCGCCCCCATGGAGGACCCCGTGACCACATCGAAGAACCTCGTACAGTTGCAGGACGCGACCTTCGACCAGGAAGTCTTGAAGTCGGACGTGCCGGTCCTCGTGGACTTCTGGGCCCCCTGGTGCGGTCCGTGCCGCGCCATCGCGCCCATCCTCGAAGAGGTCGCCGACGCCTACGCGGGCCGGGTCAAGGTCGGAAAGATGAACGTGGACGAGCACACTCGCGTTGCCTCGCAATACCAGATCACGGCGATCCCCACGCTCCTGCTGTTCAAGAAGGGGCAGGTGGTCCAGCAGATCGTCGGTGCCGTGGCCAAGAACCGGATCGTCCAGGCCATCGAGGACGCGCTCTGACCGTTCGAGCGCCTGCCGGGCCGGTCATCGGTGGCGAAACCCCATTCGAAGCGGGAGCGGGAGCGGACGCCCCCGCTGCGTGAGCCGGATGCGCGGCCGGATGCGCTCGAGGAGGGTCCCGATGCGCGTAAGGCCGGCGGCCGCGAGGGCGTCTTGCGCATCGGCCGACGCGCAGACGACCAGTTCGTAGTCCTCCCCCCCGGCCAGCGCGGCATCCAGGGGGTCCGCCTGCGCGACCTCTGCGCCTCGCACGGACTCGGGGTGCCGGGGGACCTGTTCGACCTCGACATCCGCCCCGAGACGCGAGGCACGCAGGACGTGCCCCAGGTCCTGGAGCAGCCCATCCGACACGTCAATCGCCGCGTGCACGGCCGGATTCCCGACCAGGGCCGCGGCCAGGTCCAGGCGGGGCCTGGGTCGCCGCCACGCCCGCACCAGTCCTGGGAACCGCCGCGCCGCTCGGCGAGCCCGCTCGATCACCGCGAGTCCAAGGGCCGCCGCCCCCATGGGCCCGCTCACGTAGATCCCGTCTCCGGCACGCGCCCTGCTCCTCGTCAGGACCCGGTCACCCACCGGTTCCCCGAGCGCCGTGACCGTCACCTCGAACGGCCCCCACGTCTCGGCCACGTTTCCGCCGGACACCCCGACGCCGAACTCCCGGCACGCCTCGGCGATGCCGCGGGCCACGCGGAGGACCCCCGCATCGCGCATGTCTCTCGGCACGCAGAAACCGACGAGGAGGCTCGCGGGGCGAGCCCCCATGGCCGCCAGGTCGGACAGGTTCACGGCCACGGCCTTGTAGCCCACGTCTTCCGGCTCGCAGAGGTCCCATCGGAAGTGGGTCTTCTCCACGAGGCAGTCGGTCGTCGCGACCAGGCGGCCCGTCTCCACCCTCAGGACCGCGGCGTCGTCCCCGGGCCCGATCACGACGCGCGGATCCCGCATGGGCGCACCCCCCGCCTCGATGGTCTCGATGATTCGCGCGATCAGGCGGAATTCGTCCACTCCGCCCCTCATTCGCTTCCTTCAAGGGCACGACCGACTCGCGCCAACGCCCCCGTGGGGCCGCAAACCCTGCTCGCACCTTCGTCGGATCGGACGTGGCATTCGGCCCTCGCTGCATCCCCGTCAACCCTGCGGATCTCCCCCTGCCGGAGTTCGAACACGCCGATGGTCCTCCCCACGACCCGCCCCCCTCGCACCGCCAGGTCGCCGGTCGCGCCGTGAAACGCCAGCCCTTCCGCCCACCGGGCGATGGCGTCCGGGGCGCCTCCCGCCCCATCCTCGCTTGCGAGGGTCCCGGTCCCTCCCGCACTCCGCGAGCCCATCCCCGCAGCCAGCAACGCCCGCGCCAGGAAGGCCGCGTCGCGGACCTCGGCGTCCAGGACGTCCCCCTCCCCCTCGGGCAACGCAACGTCCGCGAACCGGGCCCCGCCGAGGTCGTCCCCGAGGCGGGACACCCTCGCCGGGTCGTTCCACAGACCGGTCCCCGTGATCAGGAGCGGCGGACAGGCCCCTTTCCCCTTGCGGACCGGCACCCCCTCGAACTCGAGCAGGGACACGAGTCGCAACGCCCGGGCCAGGTCGTACCCAAGGAACAGGACCTCGCCCTCGCAGGGCCGTCCATCGTCCGCCCCCCCGCGCTCCGCCGCGAACGCGGCGGCCGCCTTCGCGAGGTCCTCGGCCAATGGCACCGCACGCTCCGTCCGGACCCGCCCTCCTCCCGCCTCGAAGGCGGCGCGGAACGCCCAGGCCACCTCCCGCCCGAACGGCGTGTCCGGAACCAGCACGTGCGCCGCGGTCCGTTTCGCGGTCTCGATCCCGTGGCGCGCCACCGCGGCGACGGTCTCCGACCGCGGCGTGCGCACCGAGATCACGTGCGCCCGAGCCCGGTCGTCCGGGTCTTGGCCCAGGGCCAGGAGCGGCATGGCCACGGCCTCCGCCGCCTCCGACATCGTCCGGGATTCCCGGTCGCCGAGTCCGCCGATCGCGAGGACGCACCCGCTGTCCCGGGCCTTCCCCACCTGCGTGGCCGGTCCCGGGTCATCGCTGTCCAGGACCCGGACCGTCGCGCCGTCACCCAGAACCCCCTCGAGGGACCGGAGGGCACGCCGCCCCAGGCCCGCGTGCGGACCCGACAGGGGGAGGATCAGGCAGACCGCCGGGGCAGGGGCCACAGGCGGCTGTTCGGGACGTGGCGACGGGACGGGGACCTCCTGCCCCGAGACGCGAGTGACCGCCAGGAACGCGGCACACCACGCGATCAAGCTGACATGTCCTGGGGCTTTCCGAAGGGACGTCAGGAGGACGCCTCCCGGTACATCAACTCCGCGATCCGGTAGGAGGACTTTTCGAGGGCCTTGATCGCCTGGAGGATCGCGGACATGTCCTCGCCCGACCGGGCCCGGCGGCACGCCTCGATGTCTGCGTGGATCTGGGCGATCTCCTCGTCGGTCAGGTAGTTCAGGAATTCCTCCAGCGACCGTTCGGTCGTGTAGATCAGCCCCTCGGCACGGTTCTTCAGTTTCGCCAGTTCGTGGCGGGCCTCGTCCTCGCGGGTCAGTTCCTGGGCCTCGCGGATGATGCGCTCGATGTCCTTCTCGCTAAGCCCCGACGTGGGCCGCACGCGCACGCTCTGCTGGTTTCCGGTCCCCAGGTCGCGAGCCGACACGCTCAGGATGCCGTTCACGTCCACCTCGAAGGTAACCTCGATCTTCGGGATCCCGCGGCGGGCCGGAGGGATGCCGAGCAGCTCGAACCGCGCGAGTGACTTGTTGTCCCGCGCCATCGGCCGCTCTCCCTGGAGCACGTGGATGTTCACGAGGGGCTGGTAGTCCTCGGCCGTGGTGAAGACCTCGCTCACCGAGCAGGGGATCGCGCTGTTCCGCTCGATCAGCTTCGTGAAGATGCCGCCCTGGGTCTCGATCCCGAGCGACAGGGGGATGACGTCGAGCAGGACCACGTCCCCCAGTTGGCCCTGCAGGATCCCGCCCTGGATCGCGGCCCCGACGGCCACCGCCTCGTCTGGGTTGACCGTCCGGGTCCCCTGCATCTTGAAGAAGGCCGTGACCTTCTGCTGCACGAGGGGCATCTTGGTCATCCCGCCCACGAGGATCACCTCGTCCAGGTCCGCGACCGAGTAGCCCGCGTCCTGGAGCGCCGTCCGGCACAACTCCAGGGTCCGGTCCACGAGGCCCTCGGTCAACTGCTCGAGGCGCGACCTCGACAGGGTCACCTGGAGGTGCCGGGGCCCCCGGTCGTCCGCGAAGATGAATGGGAGGTTGATTTCGACCTCGCGCGAGGACGACAGGTCAATCTTCGCCTTCTCGGCCGCGTCCCTCAGCCGTTGCCAGGCCACCAGGTCGTCGAGGAGATTGACCCCTTGATCCCGCTTGAACTCGGCCACGAGCATCTCGACGATGCGCGCGTCCACGTCGTCCCCGCCCAGGAAGGTGTCCCCGTGCGTCGTCTTGACCTGGAAGACCCCCTCGCCGATCTCCAGGATCGAGATGTCGAACGTGCCACCGCCGAAGTCATAGACCGCGATCCGGCCGCTCGACCGCCGCGACAGGCCATACGCCAGCGCCGCCGCGGTAGGCTCGTTGATGATCCGCAGGACGTTCAGGCCCGCGATGCGGCCCGCATCCCTCGTGGCCTGGCGCTGCGCGTCATCGAAATAGGCGGGTACGGTCACCACCGCGTCCTCGACCCGCTCCCCGAGGTACTCCTCCGCGTACTCGCGCATCTTCGCCAGGATCACGGCCGAGATCTCGGGGGGCGAGAAGACCTTGCCCCCGAGTTCCACCGCCGCGTCCCCGTTCTCGCGCTTGACGACCTTGTACGGATAGGACGCCACGACCCGCTGGACCTCGGGCGAATCGAACTTGCGGCCCATGAGCCGCTTCACCGCGAACACCGTGTTGCGGGCGTTCGTGATGGATTGCCGCTTGGCCACGCTCCCGACCAGGCGCTCGCCGTCGTCGCTGACCGCGACGACTGACGGCGTCGTCCGGCTCCCCTCCGTGTTGGGAATCACGACCGGGTTGCCGCCTTCTAGCACGGCCACGCACGTGTTCGTCGTCCCCAGGTCTATGCCGATCACGGCCATCCCTGCACTCCCATCCTCGTCTTCAAGGCGCGCCTCCCGGCGGTCCCTCCGACGCGTTCGAATCGCGGACGTTCATTCGACACGCGTCAGAATTTAGCACGACAAGACGGAGGGTGCAAAAGGAAAAACGCCGCCTCCCCCGCCCGCCCTACAGGATGGATTCCGGCACGAAGACGATGTCCCCGGGCCGCAAAAAGAAGTTGCGCGCCCTCCCCTCGCTGATCTCGTTCACCGGGACTACGGCCCGGGTCTCCTCGCCGTTCTCGACCCGGGTGACGACGACCGCGTTCGGGCGCGCGGTCTTCGTGAAGCCGCCCGCGAGCGTGATCACCTGGATGATCGTCATCCCGTCCTCGTATGGAAACGTGCCCGGTTTCGAGACCTGGCCGAGGACGTACACCCGCTTGCTGACGCGTTCCTTGACCGTGACCGTGACGAAGGGGTCCCTCAGATACCCGTTCGCGAGACCCTCGCGGACCCTCTCGGCCACCTCGGAGGGCGTCGCGTCTCCCACTCTCAGGGTCCCAAGCAGGGGATAGTCAATGGTCCCGTCCGCCGCGACCTGGAACTCTCCGGACAGGTCCTTTTCCTGGAAGACGCGGATCTCGATCACGTCCCCCGGACCCAGGGCCGCATTGGCCTGACTCGCCCGGACCATCTCCCCGAAGTCCGGTTCGTAGGCGACCCGACCCCCGCAGGCCCACACGGCCCACAGGCACGCGACCGCGGCGCCGACGTGGGCCGGGGGATTCCGTGAAAGGCAGAGGACCGAAGAAAACGCCATGGGTCAGTACACAGCCCTCAGGCCGCCGAAGATCTGGTGAACGAGGTAGCGGCCTCGATCCGTCCCGGTGGCGGTCGTGACCCGGAAGTCGGTGAGGATCCCGTCCATCTCGTAGCCGGCCTCGACCTCGAGGTACCGGAAGATGGACCACCGAACCGCGGCGCGGGCCTGTAGGGCGTGGTCGCGCCGGGAGGTCTGGTTCGCGGCGAACGCGGTCTGGGCGGTGTTGAGAATCGCCGGGTCGAATGAGGCGTACTGGACGTAGGTGTATTCCCCCGAGAGGTCCAGGTTGACGCGCCGGAAGACCTGGAGCCCGAACCTAAAGTAGCCCGTGTCCCCCAGGTACCAGTTTGCGTAGTACGAGTCCTCGAAGCCTCGCCGGTAGCCCGCCTCCAGCAGGATCGAGTGCATCGGCTGGAGGGCGACGCCCGCCTCGCCGATGAAGTTCGTGAACTCCGCACCCTCCTTGTAGAACCCCTTGCCCAGCCCGGCCTTCAAGACCGCACCGACCTTCCTGGTGATGAAACCGCGAATCCCGGCCTGGACGCGCAGGGGCATCGAGTTCACTCGCAGGCCCGCCGTGGTCTTGCGCCACTGCCGGACCTGGAAGTCCGCGTCCAGCAGGATCGTGGTCTTGGGCATCAGGTCCCAGGTGCCGAGCAGGCGCGCCTCGTGGGACCAGAAATCGAGGTCCTCGTACCTGTCGTACAACTGGAAGTTGAAGGCGTAGGACAGCGCGAACTGGAGCGCCCCGCCCCCCGGCCGGATCTGGACGCCCACCTCCGCGTGGTTGTAGTTGCGATCATACCGGGACGACGAGGACAGGTTCGGCGGCAACTGCTCCCGCCTGAACTGCTCCAGGACGAAGAACCCCACGGCCGCCCGGGGCAGGAAGTCCGCGCGAAGGGTCGTTCCGGCACCGAACCTCCCTTGTTCCTTTGCGTTCGGATCACTCGAGAAATACTGGTTGATCCGGGCATCCGCGTGCCAGCGCAAACGGACGAACGACGGCGTTGGATTCTCGAGCCGGAACCCCGGGATCACCCCCAAGATCACCGCCGAGGACGGCCCTTCCTCGGAGGCCTCGCGGAAGAGGTTCGTGTCGTAGCGACCCTCGACCGTCAAGAACGGAGAGAAGACGAAGTCGCCCGCGCGGACACCGCGCTCCTCCTCGTCGCGCACCGGGGGCAGTTCCAGCCCCACCTGCGCGCGGGCCACGCCTTGCAAAAACCCCAGGACCCCGCCCACCACGAGCAGCAGTCCCGCGCTCCACCCTGCCCACGACCGCGATGTCACCACCCCATCTTCCCCTTGCCGTCGCCGGGACCCGTCTTCCTCCCCCAAGGGAGCCCCGGCGACCATCCCCTCCGGCGGGTCCCCGCCGGCCGGTCTCGAACGAGCCGTCATCCGGCCCCACAGGCCGCCCTGCTTGCGCGCTGCTCGACCGCCTCCTCGTTTCGCGGCCGGCCAAAACCCCTGGTCGAACCCGTCAGTAGAATGGACTTACGGACGGTGGAGGTTCGATCCAAACCGTCAGGATGTCAAGTCCGGATCGCGTATCGTAACGCGGGAGGTCCGGATCCGTGGTCCGATCCACCTGCGGTTCGCCCTCGAACACCAGTTCCGCTGCCGGGCCGCCGCACCCCTTGGCCTGGGCGTGCCACTCCCGGACCTTGTTTCGCGCCATGGTCAGTTTCACGAACTCCTGGGTCGCGGCGTTGCGGTCGTTCGCGATCACCGCCTGCCTCAGGCTCAGTCGGTACTGCTCGGACAGCCGCGCCATCCCCTTCAGGGAGGTCATCACCCCGCTGACGCACTGCACCCGTCCCAGGTCGTTCGCCTTCTGGGCCTCCGACAGGCCCGCCAGCACGTCCGAGACCAGGTCGTTCATCTCCTGAACGTACGTATCGCCCAGCCTCTGCATCTCGGTCAGGTCCATCCGGGCCAGTTCCTCGGGCTGAAGCGCGCCGCCCCCCCGCTCGTCCGCCCGGGCGAACCCAGGCCACCCCGCGACCATCGCCGCGGCGACTCCGATGATGACGCTCTTCATGACGACCTCCGCTCTTTCCGACCTGTTCCCACCACGCCCCCTACGAAGGGTATTCTACCCCTTCTGCAGCAAGAAAGGATACGAAAACGTGACCTCTCCTTCATCGGGAGGCGAGAAACGCCATGCCCGGACCTTCTGGGCAATGCAGGTCCCGATGGCCGCGTCGCCGGTCGTGTTCTCCGTGACCTGGATGTCCGTGATGGTCCCCGCCCGTCCGATCGTGAACCGGATCGTCACCTTTCCCTGCACGTCCGGATTGACTTTCAGACTGCGTTCGTAGCAGACCCGGATCGCGCTCATCCGCCGGCGGAACACGCTTTCCACCGCCGCCTTGTCAATCCGGCCGATCCCGGTCTGGTCCCCGAGCGTCCCCTCGCGAATGCGGACCTTGATCTCCTCCTCGCGAGCCCCGCCCGCGACCTGGGCCGCGGGCCGCGTGGGTCCCATCTCTTCGCTCCCCAGCCTCTCGTAGGTGGTCCCCTGTCCCGAACCACCGCCCGGCGGACCCGCCCGGAAGCCCGACGGGGGCGCCCCGGCCCGGGCCACCTCGACACCCTTGGTATCCCACGCGGAGGTCAGCCGCGCCGCCGCGGACCCGTGCTCGACCCCTGCTCCCTGGATGGTGTCCGGGCCCGTGCCGTATCCCCCGAGGTGCCTCAGGATCGTGGTGTTGCGCACCTTGGCGAGTTTCTTGCGGTACTGGTCCTCCGCGCTCTCCGAGTTCCCCGCGGAACGCTGGGGCCGTTGCGCCGCCTTCTTCTCGGCCGGCTCCTCCGACCCGGGCTCTTCCGTGGTCTCCTCGCCCTCGCCCGGTCCCGTGGCCTGGGCCGGAGATTTCTCGGGAGGCAGGCGGCGCTCGACTTCCGCCTTGAGAAGTTCATAGGCGTCCGCGTAAGGCCTGACCTTCTTCACCTGGAACTGGCCCGTGGTCCTCCACCAGTACTGCACGCCCCCAATGCCCCCCGCCTGCACGATGAGCGACACCATCATCGCGACGAACAGCGGCGTGTCGATCCGAGACAGGACGCCGCCCTTCGCCGCGGCCGGGAGTTCGAGTTTCGGGACCGGAGGCGGCGGGACCACGAACTGGAAGAGGAGGCTGACCTCCCCGAAGACGAGCCTGCCGCGCGAGGCGTCGTCGAGCGGGAGCAGGAAGTAGGTCCCGCTCGAACGTACCAGGTTGCTGTCCTTCAGTTCCCCGAGTTCGAGCAGCCGGTCCCCGACCGAGACGCGCCCGGTCATGCCGGCCGTGAATCGCAGGACGTACCGGCCACGCTCGAAGACGAACAGGCGGTACGATTCCGGCAGCCTGGCGATCGGAAGGATGAAGGTGCACTTCGGGGACGCGCCTACCGTCACGTCCCCACGCTTCCTCAAAAGCCGCTCCTCGATGATGCGGCCCTCGTGGACGATCCCGACCCGGAGGATCTTTCGTTGCGCCTTGTCCGCCATCCGTCTCTCGCCCGTCCGCTGGCGGGACAACTGTCCCCGCCTCCGCCTGCCGTCAATACCGCGTCGAGCTCCGGATCACCGCGAACCGCATGTTGGACAGGCCCGCGAGGCCCGCGGTGTGCACCACCTCCGCGACCAGACGGAACGGGATGTCGCGGTCGCAGATGATGTTCACGATCCCCTTGAACTCCCGGCGCAGCTCGCGGTTCTCCTCCTGCTGCTGCTTGACCTTCTCCTCGAGCGCCGCGAGCAAGGGCACAATCGCGAAGGAGTTCTCGTCCCCGTTCTCTTTGTAGGTCTTGTCCACGTAAAAATACAGGCTCTTCAGAACCTGGAGTTCCTCGGGCGAACACTCGGCCGGGTTCATGTCGCAGTAAGTCCGGCGCTGAATCTGCTCCTCGCCGCAGGCCCGGCCGCCGGACATCCGGCAGTCCACGCGAACGACCTCCTTCTGGTCCACCGACACGAACCCCTTCTTGATGGTCAGGGGGATCGCGTCCTCCGGGGTCAGCGGGGTCGTCGAGCGGGCCAGGAGGAGGTGCGCGTCCTGCTTGACGTTCAGGGGATCGGACGTCAGCGTGACCAGCAGGAAGATGAGGAGGATGGTCAGCGCGTCCATCAGGGACGTGATGCTGAACGGCCACTCCGTCTCGCCCCGCTTGCGCATGATCCGGGCGACCTTGTTGCGACGCCTCGCCTGGATGGCGAACAGTTCCTCCGGCGTCAGGACCACGCCTTCGCCCGCGGGCTCGCCGCCCTGATCACCCGGCCCGCCCTCGATGTCCTGTTCGTCAGCCATGGTGCCTCCTTCCCGGGACACCCCGGGTGCCGGCCGTCACTCCGCCACGACGAAGACGACCTGCGGGAACATCAGGCGAGGCCGCCCCTCGTCGTCCGTGGCCTCCGGGGCCTCGGCGTACGACTTCAGGTCCCTGTACTTCTCGTCCTTCAGTTCGACCCGGGCCGCGTCAATGGTGCGTGCGATGGTCTCCCACGTCACGTCCGGTTCCGCCCCGATGTTGATCGCGGTCTCGTTGCGAAACTTTTTCTTGATTTCGAGCAGCCTGGCGTACAGTTCCGGGTAGTCGTAGTCCGTGACCGTGCGCCCGTCCGGGGTCCGAAAGGACTTCTTCGGGATGTTGATGTCCGCCTCGCCCTCCGTCAGTTCCTTCTCCATCTTGACGGCAAAGCCCTTCTCGGTCAGCAGGACCGTGAGGTTCAGGGGTTTCTTCTGTTCGTCACCCGAGTCCTGGGGAGCGGGGGCCCCGATCTTGGGCGCGGACACCGGCTGCAGCTTGATCTCGTAGAATGAGAACGCGTACACGAGGAGGGGAATCAGGATGCAGATGAGGCCCATGATGGGCTTCAGGTCAATGTCCACGTCCGCCTCGTTCAGACGGCTCTTCCTCACGGACGGTAGCCTCGCCATGTCGTCGCCTCCCCGCGGTCAAGGACCCCGCGTCAGGCCGTCGTGGGCCGCTCCTCGCCGCCCCGGCTGATGCCCGCCTTCAGGCGCGAGATCAGCAGGTTCTCGAGTTTCGCCGAGTACTGGTCAATCTCGTCCACGATCTTGCGCGCCATGTTCGATAGCACGATGTGGCACAACAGCGTCGGGATCGCCACCAGCAGCCCGAACGCCGTCGTGTACATCGCGACCGCGATCCCGGTCGAGAGGACCTCCTGCCTCTTGTCCGCCGACACCGCGGCGAGCCCCTTGAACGCGAAGATCATGCCGATGATGGTCCCAAGCAGGCCCATCAGGGTCGCCACGTTCGCGAGGATCGGGAGGTTGTTGAGCCGCTTGTTGATCAGCGGCAGCACCTCGAGAGTCGCCTCCTCGACCGCGTTCGTGATCTCGATCTCGGACTTGTTCGCCCGGGTCAGGCCCGCCTTCACCACCCGCGCCAGGGCCTTGTCCGGCGCGGCATTGCAAAGTTTGATCGCGCGGTCAATGTTGTTCTGCATGACCAGTTTCTGCACCTGGGCCATGAACGCCTCTCCGTTGATGTTGTATCGGAAGAACAGGAAGACGAAGCGCTCGATGATGATGGCCAGCGCGATGATCGAGACGGCGAGGATGATGTACATCCAGAAACCGCCCAGCTGGAAGGACTCCGCGATCATTTCCATGATCCATTCCTCCTCATGACGAACGTCTCACCCCGATGAAACCTTCCACGGCCAACCGTGGCTGTTTCCAGGTCCAACGCGACCCACTTCAGAACGGCGGACCCTCCACCCTCTCCTCGACCTCCTTCAGGAGGTCCCGCTCCAGCGGCAGGGCATGATACTTCAGTTCACCTCGCCCGATCACGTAGTACACGCGGGGCTTCTGGACCTTCCCGATGACCTCCAGGACGTCCATCTCGATGACCTTCGTCGGCCTACGTCGGGCGCGAGCACCCCCCCCGCCCCCGGCGGCCTCGGTCGCGGACGCGGCGGCCGGCCGATCCGCAGCCCGTGGCTCCTGGGCCTGGGCTTCCCCGGACACCAGGACCGCCAGCATCACTCCGACCGCCCCGATCCCCATCCTCGTCACGATTCCGGTGCCCCGTTTCGAGACGGACGTATTATCGCCGACCCGACCCCGCTGATCAAACTTTTTCACGTCACGGCCCTCATTCGCCCGTGTCCCGCGGGTCCGACCCTGCATCGGGCTCCGCGGGAGGCACCCCCCCTCCTGCCTCCCCTTCCGCGGGGGGCGGTGGCGGCGCGGCCTTGCGAATCTGTGCTTCCTTCTCGAGGTACTCGGCCATCCGGCGGGCCTCGTCCACGTACTTGTCCACCGGGTCGTCCCGGCGAGGAGGCCCGCGACGCATCGCCTTGTACTTCGCGAAGAACTCCATCGCCTTCCGGTAGTGCCCGGGCTCGTCCTGTCCAGCCGGCCGGTTCTCCAGAGCCGCCACGCCCAGGTTGAAGTAGCAATCGGCGCAATCCGGGTCCCACTTCAGGGCTTTCCGGTATGCCTCCTCGGCCTGGTCGAAGCGGCCTAGTTTCCGGTACGAGTTCCCGAGGTTCATGTAGGCCGGGGCGTACGCAGGGTCCACGCGGATGGCCGCCTCGAACGCGCCGATCGCGGCCTCGTAGTCCCCGGCCTCGTGGTACAGCACGCCGAGGTTCAGATGGGCGTCCGCCAGGTTCGGGTCCCCCTGGATCGCCTCCTGGAAGAACGCGATCGCCTTGCGCGACTCGCCGTCCCGCGCCGCCATCTGCCCGAGGAGGTCCAGGACCTCGGGGTCCCGGGTGGTCTCGAGCACCTGGTTCAGGACAAGACGCGCCGCGCCCGGGTGCTGCAACGCGCGGTACGCCAGGGCGATCGTCTTCATCACCTCGAGGTTCGTCTCGTCCTTCTTCAGGAGGTCGGAGGCCAGGCGCAGGGCCTCCGCGGGCCGCCCGTCCTCGATCAGGGCCCGGGCCCTCGCGTTGCCCACGGCGACCGAGTCGGGCCATGTCCGGGCCAGGGCGTCCAGATCGGCCCGCAGCGCTCCGGCCCGTCCTGCCCGGACCATCAGGTCCGAATACAGACGCAGGGCCTTCTCCGCCCCGCGCGACATCTCCACCGCCTTGCGGGCCGCTTCCACCGCCGCATCCGGTCGCCCTAGGCGCTCCTCCGCGAGCGCCAGGTTGTAGTACGCTGCCGGATCGTCGCTCCCGGCGGCCACGGCCCGCGCGAGCCGGTCCCTCCCCTCCTCCAGACGTCCTTCCTTCAGAAGACTCACGGCCTCGGGTACCGCCGTAGTGTCCGGCTCCACCAGCGCGACCTCGGTCGGGGCCGGGGTCGTGGTGGCGGTCGGGGCCGTCGGGGCCTCGCTCGGTGCGGCCGGCCGGGACTCGGAGGCCAGGGGCTCCACGGGTTCCGCCTCCCGCACGACCTGGGAGCCCCCGCAGGACGCCGCGAGCCCTGCGATCAGCCCCACGCGCCACAGCGCGTTCCTCGCACCGTCTCCCCTCACAGGGTCTCCTGGAACGAGGGGACGGCCCGCACGCGGGATTCCATGGCGCGCCGTTCCTCCTTGAACAGGGGGAACTCATGAGGCCGGTACTTGTTCATGGCCTCACGCGCCTTGTGGACCCATTCGTTGGCGATCTTCAGCCGCCGTGCCTCCTCGATCAGTTTGATATACCGTTCCTGGGCCCGGTCCAAGTACCCCTGGGCCGCGTCCTCGATCTGCGTCTGGTAGATGTCCATCTCCTCCTGGGACATCGTCGGGATCTCCGCGCTGAAGAGGGCGTCCGCGAAGATCTCGTGAATCTGGGCCATGCGGAAGAACGCCGCCGACGTCCATTCCATCGCCTTGTAGGGAAGCACCCTGGAGTATTCCTCTTCCAGTTGGCCCAGCAAGGCGGCCTTGCGCTTCAGTTTCCGCCCCTGTTCGTTCAGGCTTCCCGTGAACAGGATCTTCTGGTACTCCTGGAAGAGCGGTTCGACCATCAGGAACTGGAGGCGGGCCGGGTACGCAGCCACCGGCGTATCCGGCTGCAGGCCGCGAGCCTCGAACTCCCGGATCACCTGGGCCGCGGTCTTCTCCCACTCCCTGCGGTTCCCCGCCGCGTGCTGGATGTCGGCCACCCGGGCCAGGGCCTCGATGACCTTCTCGGACATCTTCGGATCGCCCCCGTAGCGTCCGACAAACCACTGGGACAGGCGGATCACGTCGGACGGGCGACCCAGTTTCTCGTACATCCGGGCCGCGCGCACCAGGGCCTCGCCCGCGTCCGGGTCGTCGGGGTAGGTCTTCGCGAACTCCTCGCAGGCCTGCGTGGCCTCCTCCAGGCGGCCCTCGGCCTCGAGCAGGACCCCTGCCGTCAGCAGTGCGTACGCCGCGTACTGGCTCTTCGGGAAGCGCGCCCGCAACGCCTGATACGAGCGCACCGCGCGGTCAAAGTCATAGAACTTTTTCGCGTTCTCGGCCAATTGCAGCAGCGCCCCCTCCACGTACTGCGACTCGGGGTAGTCGCTCACGATCCGCTCGTAGATCCGGGCCGCGGAATCGTAGCGCCGCGCCTTCTGGTACCCGATGGCCGCGTTCTGAAGCGCCCGGTCCGCGAACTTGTTCTTCGGGTCGCGGTCCACGAGCGCGACGAAGGCCTCGGCTGCCTGGACGTACTCGCCCGCCTCGAACAGGCGTTCTGCCTCCTTGAACTGCGCCCCCAACTGGAAGAGGCGGACCTCCTCCTGCAACTGCGCCCGCTGCTCCGGCTTCCCCAGTTGCAGTTCCTCGATCTTCTTCGCCCAGACCTGGATGTTCTCCCAGTCGTTCTCGATCCGGTACGAGTTGATGATGTTGATCGCCGCGTACGATGCCACCAGGTCCTGCGGGTACTTCTCGATGATCGCGAGGAACCGCTTCCGCGCCTCATCGAAATGCAGGTACTTGTAGTACTCGTTCGCGACGCGGTATGCGAGCCGGGCCGGGAGTTCCGGGTCGTTCGGCCGGGTCAGCCCCCTCGCCAGGTAGGCGTCCACCGCGGCCATCCAGTCCCGGGTCAAGGGGGGAACCGACATCGGGGTCACCGCGACCTTGCCCTCGCCCTCCCGCGTCTCCTCCTCGCGGACCTCCTGGATTTCGCCGGGGACCTCGTCCGCGGGCATGCGTCCCTCGGTCACCCGCTTGGCCGCCTCCTTCTCGAAACTGTCAATGACCGCGTATGCCGCGGGCTCCAGGTACTCGGTCCGGCCCGGCCAATCTCTGACCTTCTCATACTCGCGGACCGCGGCCTCGAACTCGAACGAGTAATAGAGACAGTCCGCGTGGTAATAGGTCAGTTCGTACGCCTCCTTTGTCTGCGGGAACTGCCGGAGATACTCGGCGTACGCCGCCGCGGCCTCCCGATACTCCTTCAGCGACGCCGCCCCGAACGACGGGTCACCGGTCGCAGCGGCCTGGGCCTTGAGTTCCTGCGCTCGCTTGTGGTGGAACTTCGCGGCCTGCTCGAGGGCCAGTTCCACCTGCCGGTCCACCCGGGCGATGACCTCGGGTCGGGCCTTGTTCGCCTCGTACCAGGCGCTGCCCGGTCCGAACTGGCGAACCATGTCCTGGCGTTCCCCGATCATCTTCTCCATGTCGCGCATCGCGTCGAAAACCGCGATGACCTTCTCCTTCACGGCCACGTTGCCCGGATGCATCGGGTCCCGCGCGATCACGGCCCGGTAGGCCTCGACCGCCATCGGATACTTCGCGGCCTCGTGCTGCGTGTACAGCGTGTCCGCGTACTTCTCGAGGACCTCGCGCTCGTACGGCTTGCCGTCGGACAGGTACGACACCGCGCGGCTCACGGTCGCGTCCGGATCGGGGATCCCGTCCCCGTTCCAGTCGTCGTCCGCGAGGCTGATGCCCAGGTACTCGACCGCCTCCGACCGCAACTGGGCCCCGAGTCCCAGTTCCCCCTTCGCCTCGTCAATGTGGACGATGAGTGTCTTGAATGACCGGATAGCAGACGGATAGTCGTACTTCTGAAAATATGACCACGCCAATTTGTAAAGAGCCATTTCGTAGTACTTGCTGTCCTTCGCGACCAGGGCGTGCTCGTATGCCTCGATGGAGGCGTCGTACCGCCCGATGTCGAAGTAATACTCGCCGATCCGCAGCCACGCCTCGGGGACCCAGGGGCTGTCGGGTTGGGTCCGCACGAGGTTCTGCAACACGGCCACGCCGCGCTCCACTTCGCCCGCCTCCTCCAGGCAGAAGGCGAGCGCGTAGCGCGCGGCGTCCGCGAGCGCGTACTGCGGGAACTGCGACAGAAGCCGGTCGTAGAGCGCGATGGCCCGCGAGTAGTCCTTCTCGGGCTCCGCCGGCTCCTCGGCGACCTTGCCGCGTTCCCACAGCGCCCGCTGCTCCTCGTAGGCCGGGAGCGCGATGTAGTAGTCGTCCTGGGCCTTCTCGAAGTAGAGTTCCGCGAGCCGGAACATGACCTCGGGCGTGTACCGGTCGTGGTCGGGATACCGGGACAGGAACGCCTCGAGGACCCGGATCGCCTCGTCCCGGCGCACCCGCAGTTCCTTCTCGAGCCCCGCGCTGTCGCGGGCGTAGGCGTCCTCCACCGACTGCCTGCGGCGCTCCACGGCCCTTCGGAAGACTGAGTCCAGGTCCCGGTGGTATTCGCGTCCCACCTCGAGGTAGTGGCGGACCGCTTCCTCCCAGGCCCGGACATCGCCCGCCTCCTCGCCGGCCGGCTGGGCCGAGGCGCCTCCCGCCGCGACCAGCAGGATCGAGACCACCCCCGGGATCGCCACGCGAAGGCCAGCGGCCCATGGGCGGCGCCGCCGGGAGCGAACGCCGTGTCCCGTCCCGCGCTGATCGCCGTCTCCTCGCACCATCGCCTCCGTCACCGGGCCCCGGGGCCGGGACCCTGCGCCGCCGGGGCGGGCCGGACCATCCCCTCGACGCGACCCAGGCTCCGGATCTTCTCGGCGCGTTCCTGTCCCATCTTCCGCAACGCCTCGCTCAGCCGCAGCTCGCGCTCCCATGCCATGTCCACGAGCCCGAGGTCCGCCTCCAGGAGCACGTCCTTCAGCCGCGCGCTGATGCGACGGAAGACCTCCGTCCCGTCCGTCTGCGCAAAGGTCTGGAAGTCGAGACTCGTCTTCCGGAGATCGGACAGCGCAGCCACCAGGCGATCCCGTTCGCGCGCCACCATCGTCTCGAGTTCCGCGGCCCCCCGCTCCGCGACCTCCAGGACCGCCCGGACGAGGGGGCCGACGGCGCTGGCGCCCTGCGAGGCGCGCAGGACCAGCAGGGCCGTGTCGCGGCCGAACCGGCCCGGCGCTCCTCCGAGGGTCGCGCTGGCGGCCTCGAGCGCGCGCGCCTCGTCCAGAAGGACCTTCCACAGGTCGCCCCGCACCGCATCGTCGTCCGAGAGCATCTCGGCCTGCGACTCGGCCGTGACCATCTCGCGTTCGAGGGCTTCGCGCAGCCGCGCCATTTCGCGGCGGATCGCCTCGAGGTTGCGCTTCTCCTCGGTCAGGGTGGCGCGAATCTCGGACTCTCGCGATTCGGTCAGGCGCCGGTCCCCCTTCGCGCGGGCCTCCCGCAGCCACTCTTCAATCGCAAGGACCTGGCTTGCCTGCGAGTCGAGGACGGACTCGATCAGGAACAACTCGCGCTCCAGGTCCCGATAGCCCGACACGACGCTCCGCTCCCGCGCGATGTACGCCTCGTAACTACGCGGAATCCGGGCCAGGTCCTGCTCCGCCCGGCCCCGTGCCTTGACCGCGGTCTCGTACCGGGCACCCGCCTCGCCGGCGATACGACCGGCAAACACGGCCTCGGCCCCGTCGAGCGCGGACACGGCGGCCACCAGAAACCCGTTCTCCGTCTCCTTGAGCCGGAGGATCCGGTCCTTGAGCGCGGGGAACGACACGATCTTCCCCCCGGATCGCAGGGTCCACAGGAGCCGGTCCGCCATCTCGACGCCGGCCTTCAGGTTCTCCCGCTCGGTCGCGAGGTCCCGGAACATCGCCGTGATGGTCGCCATGTCCGGATCCGACTGGAGCCACGCGGCCGCGCGTTCGCCGACCGGGGCGGCGACGCGCAGCCGTTCGGCCTGGGTCGCCGTGACCCAGTCAAAATAGGCTTCGAGACCCTTGGGGTCGCGAGCTATCCGGTCCAGGTCCGTCGCAAGGGGGGACAGGGACGCGGACATCTCCTCGTAGGCCTCGTGGGCCGCCTCCGGGTCCTCCAGCCGGGTCAGGATGCGACCGCGCAGGGCGGACGCGCGCAAGGCCAGGTCCCCGGTCGGCTGGGTCAGCAGGAGGATGTCCAGGGCATGGGCGGCCGGCCCGAAATTCCCTCGCTGGAAGTCAATCCAGGCCACATCGTACAGGGACTCCGGATAGACCGACGACGTCACGGGCACTTGCTGCGCCGCCAGGAGGGCCTCGTCGAACTTCCCCATCCGAGCCAGGATCCTCGCGCGCGCCAGGTACGCCAGGCCCTGGACGTCCTCGTCTCCCGGCCTGGACGGGACCTGCGACGCCGCGGATGCAAAGTGGTCCAGCGCCGCGTCCATCCGTCCCGCCTTGGACGCGAGCACCCCGAGGAAGTAGCGCGACCGGGAAAACGAGGGCGCACCTGCCGGGACGCGGGCAAAGGTCCCTTCCGCCTCCGAGGCCCGACCACGATGATACAGATATTTTCCATACGAATACAAGAGGTCAGGCGAGGACTCCGCGAACGAACCGACCAGGGACTCGAGGCGCTCGCACCCGGAAAAGTCCTTCGTGACAACGGCGATCTCGAACAGACGCCCGATCGCGAGGGGGTAACTCGGGCCGGACTCCGGGACCGCCGCCCTCTGGAAATAGTGCCGGGACGACACGTAGTTCCTCGTCTGGAACAGGCTCTCGGCCAGTTTGAACAGGGCCTTGTGATAGCCGGGCTGACCGCGGAAGGAGGGGTTCTCGACCAGGTCTCGATACAGGATCGCCGCACGCTCATGGTTACCGGTCTCGAACAGGAGGTCCGCGTCCAGCAGGCGACGTTCCGTCGGGAAGTACCGCGTCTCCGCCGCGAGGTGACGGATGGCGTCCCCCGCCACGGCCAAAGCACTCTCGAGGTTGCCGACCTCGACCTCGCGCCTCTTCAACGCGGCCGTGGCCTTCTCGATGGCCTTCGGGTCGGGACCCGGCGCCTCGGCAGCCGCCACGGAGCCGACCACCAGGGTCCCGACGAACGCGACGACGCCCCTCGACAATGACCTGGGTACCATGGTCGGATTCTCGCCTTTCCGCGTCGGGTTCACCGGCCCTCGGTCCCCTGTGGCACGCCCGTCCCCTCTCCTCCCGCATCCGCCGTGATCTTGGTACGCTGGAGTTCGAACCGCACGGAGGGCCGTTCCTCGAGGGGTGTCGTCAGTCCCCCCTTCTCGTAACCGACGGCGCGGACCCGCGTTTCGTATCCCTTGGCCGCGAAGAAGTTGAAGGCAGACTTCACGCGGAAGACGTACCCGCTGAGATAGGTAAAGACCTTGCCGTTGCCTCGATAGACAAGTTCCACCGACAGGACGTGGTTTCCGGGGCTGACGCTCCCCTCGAAGATCGAGAACTCACGCCGGGCATCGAGCGTCCCTTCCAGGTTCGACTGGTAGTAGATTTTCTGATTATCCAAAAAGTAAAGGACCTCCTCGAGCGTCAGCATCGAGGAGGCGTCGTTCTCATGGATGATGACGGCCCGGGCCTCGGCGATCAGGTTATTGAGGATCTGTTCCCCGAGAATCATCAGGCGGGTCTTGGAATCGAAGACGCGCCCCTTGAGGTCGTCCACCTGTTCCCGCAAGGACTTGAGCCGGACCTCGTAGCCTCCCCCGGCGGGGTCGGCGGCCGGGGGCTGCGCGGTCTCGGGCGTGGAGGTCGTGGGGGGACCTCCCCCGCCCTCCTGCGCGAGGACCCCCCCCCCGGCCAAGGCCAGGAGGGCCGGCACCAGGCAATACCGTTTCATGTCGTCGCCTCTCCCATCTCCGACCCGATGCGGGTCGTTGCCCCGCCACGCTCTGTCAAAGATCAGTGAGGAGTCTAGGACAAGGGATCGGGGTTGTCAATTGTTTGAGAAAGAGTGGAAGGAACCTGGGGGTGCCATGCATTGAGGAAAGAACCGCGCTTCAGCGTTCGCCCAGGAGGTGCCGGGCGATCACCATCCGCTGGACCTCGTTCGTCCCCTCGCCGATCTCGCAGAGTTTCGCGTCCCGCAGGTAGCGTTCGACGGGGTATTCGCGCGTGTAGCCGTATCCGCCGTGGATCTGGATCGCCTGGTTCGCAGCCCGCATCGCGACCTGGGCCGAGTACAGTTTCGCCATGCTCGCCTCCTTCGTGAACGGTCGCCCCGTGTCGTGAAGCCAGGCCGCATACAGGGTCAGGAGGCGGGCCGCCTCCACCTCGGTCGCCATGTCCGACAGCATCCACTGGATCGCCTGGAAGTCCGCGAGGGGGCGCCCGAACTGGCGGCGTTCCTTCGCGTAGGCCAGCGATTCCTCGAGCGCGGCGCGCGCGATCCCCACGGCGAGGCCCCCGACAGCCACCCGACCCCGGTCCAGGATCTGCAACGCGTCCAGGAAGCCGTGATCCACCTCGCCCAGCCGGTTGGCGTCTGGCACGACGACGTCTTCCAAAATCACTTCCGAGGTATCGGACGAGCGCATCCCCATCTTCTTGAGGTGCCTCCCGGCAGACAGCCCGGGAGTTCCCCGCTCGACGATGAACGCCGTGATCCCCTTCTGCCTGCGCTCCGGGGTCGTCGAGGCGAGGACCACGTACACCCCCGCGACGGTCCCCTGGGTGATGAACATCTTGGTGCCGTTGATCCGCCAGGCCTCCCCCTCGCGGACAGCGCGGGTGCGCAGGGCACTCGCATCCGAGCCCGACCCCGGCTCGGTCAGGCACCACGCCCCGAGCCGGCGACCCGTTGCGAGGTCGGGCAGAAATCGGCGCTTCTGTTCCTCGTTCGCAAACATCGCGATGTGCTTGGTGCACAGGGAGTTGTGCGACTCGACGGTCAGGGCGAGAGAGGCGTCGCCGCGCGCGACCTCCTCGAGGACCAGCGCGATGGTCACGTAATCGAGCCCGGTCCCGCCGTACTCCTCCGGCACCACCATGCCCAGGATCCCGAGTTCCCCGAGCCTCGCCACGGTCGCGTGGGGGAACTCCTCGCGCTCGTCCCATTCGGCGGCGTGGGGGATGACCTCCCGGGCCACGAACTCGCGGACCATGTCGCGGGTCATGCGCTGCTCGTCGTTCAATTCGAATTCCATGGCGCCTCCTTCATCCGTCGCTGGCATCCCGGTCCAGGGCCTCGCGGCGCCCGCACAGGGTCCCGACCACCTCGGCGATCTCCTTGAGAGACGTCCCAGGGGTGAAGACCGCGGCGACGCCGGCCCGGACCAGCCCGTCGCGGTCCGCGTCCGGGATGATCCCGCCCACGACAACCGCCACGTCGCCCGCACCCCGCTCCCGCAGCAGGCGCAAAACCTCGGGGACCAGGGTGTTGTGCGCCCCGGACAGGATCGAGACCCCCACGACGTCCACGTCCTCCTGGATCGCGGCCGAGACGACCATCTCCGGGGTCTGGTGCAGCCCCGAATAGACGACCTCGAACCCCGCGTCCCGCAGGCCCCTCGCCACGACCTTCGCGCCGCGGTCGTGGCCGTCGAGCCCCACCTTCGCCACGAGTACGCGACCCTTCCTGGCCATCGTCCGATCCCTCCCGCCAGACACCGCCGTCTCCTTTATCATCCAGACTTGGGACCGGCAAGGACGAATCCGCACTGGAACCCTCCTCGTTCCGCGGCGAGGATCTGTGTTTTCTCGGTTCCCTGACGTTTCCCCGGAAACTGCTATCATCCCACCCGATGGACCTGGGACTTGCAGGACAGGTGGCGTTCGTGACCGCGGCGAGCCGGGGCCTGGGGTTTGCCGTGGCGCGGGCCCTGGCCCGGGAGGGATGCCGGGTCGCGATCTGCGCGCGGGGCCAGGAAGGGGTTGCCCAGGCCGCGAAGCGCCTTCGTGATGAAACGAGGAGCGAGGTCCTCGGTATCCGGGCGGACCTGTCGCTGGACGGAGAAGCGGAACGGTTCGCGCGCGAGGCCGGACAGGCCCTCGGTCCACCCCAGGTCCTGGTGGTGAACACGGGATACCCGAGACCCGCGGCCTTCTCCGAGACCACAACCGCCGATTTCGACGAGGCCTACCGGACCCTGTTGCGCCCGGTCCAGGCCCTGATCCGGGCATGTCTGCCCGCGATGGAGGCCCGGGGATACGGCCGGGTCCTCGCCATCGCGTCCGTGGCGATCAAGGCCCCGATCGAGCGCCTCGTCCTGTCGAACGCGGTGCGGGTCGGGGTCGCGGGCCTGATGAAGACGCTGGCCAGGGAAGCGGGACCCAAGGGGGTCCTGTGCAACACGGTCTGCCCGGGATATCACCGGACCGAGCGGCTCGAGGGCCTGGCCGAGGACGAGGCGCGACGCGAGGGGACGAGCGCGGCGGCCGTGCTCGCGCGGATGGCGGCGCGGGTGCCGGTCGGGCGGCTCGGGGACCCGGACGACCTGGGCGCGGTGTGCGCGTTCCTGGCGTCGCCCCGATGTGCCTACGTGAACGGCGCGATGATCCAGGTGGACGGAGGGCTGTATGAAGGGCTGGTGTGACCGCGTCCCCTGGCTGGCGACGGCCCTCGCGGTGATCGGCTGCTCGCCGCCTCCTGGGGAGCGTCCGGGAGGGAACGCGGCCACCACGAGCGGGCCCGCGGCACTGACTTGCTCCCCGGATGAGGCGTCGCCCGAGGCCTTTCTCAAGACCGGACAGTACGGTCCGGATCAGGCGATCCTCGCGAACGGCAGGCGGCTGACGCCGGTCGGGGCGCGCATCCCGACCGCGCGCTTCCCCCTGGGATTCCGGGTGAACCGGGCCGAGACGCGTGCCTACGTGGTCCACAACGGGGACGACCGGCTCGTGGTCCTCGACCTCGTGGAACAGAAGCAGTTGCAGGTGGTGTCGGTGCCGTCGCCGTTCAAGGCCGTGGCCCTGTCGCCGGACGAGCACACGCTCGCGGTCGGGGGAGGCGGGACAGGGAAGGTCCGTTTCTTCGGGGTCGGTGAAGACGGCCTCGTGGCGCCGGATGGGGACCTCTATCTCGGGGGCTACCTGGCGGACATCGAGTACTCGCCGGACGGTTCGCGCCTGTACGCCGTCGCCAATACCAACAGCCGCCTGTACGTGCTGGACGCGACCTCCCGGAGCGTCATCGCCACGTTCAAGGCCGGGACGTACCCCTACGACATGGTCGTGTCGCCCGGCGGCGACCCGATCTGGGTCTCGAACCTCCAGGCCTCCACGGTCCAGGCCGTCTCGACCACGGACGGGACGGTCCTGGCGTCCATCCCGGTGGGCAAGAACCCGACCGCACTGGCCCTGTCGCCCGACGGTTCGCGTCTGTACGTTGCGAACTCGGACTCCGACTCGGTGTCGGTGATCGAGACGGCCTCGCGCAAGGTTGTGAGCACGGTGGACCTGACCGGGGACGAGGCGTCCCTCCGACACGGGAACGTCAACGGAGTCACAGTCTCACCCGACGGAACGCGCGTCTTCGTGAGCCAGGGGACCTTCAACCAGGTGGACGTGGTGGACGCGGCCACGCTCGAGGTCGTGGGGTCCATCCCGACCGGGTGGTATCCCACGGAGGTCTTCGCTGGGGAGCGCGCCCTGTACGTGGCGTCCTCGAAGGGGATGGGCGCGGAGGGGGTGTCGGGGCTCAAGAACTTCCAGTCGTTCCTCCAGGTGGTCCCGTACCCGGACGCGGTGCAACTCGAGGACTGGACCAATCGGGTCCGTGCAAACAACCGGCGGACCCTCGAATTCTTCCAGGGGGCGTGCGACCCCTCGGCAATCCCGGTCCTGCGCGGACCGCCGCACACCCCCATCGAGCATGTCGTCCTGATCGTGCGCGAGAACAAGACGTACGACATGGTGCTCGGGGACTTCGAACGCGGGGACGGGGACCCCAACCTCGTGCTCTACGGGGAGGACATCACCCCGAACTTCCACAAACTGGCCCGCGAATTTGTAACGTTCGATAATTTCTATTCGAATCCGGAGGCGTCCTACCAGGGCCACATGTGGACCACGACCGCTCAATGCAACGACTACGTGGAGAAGACCTACTGGGACCAGTTGTCGCTCGTGGGATACGAGGCGGCGACCCTGCCAGAGGCCGGAACGATCTTCAGCCATTTGCTAAAGCACGGGGTGTCGTTCCGCAGTTACGGGGAGTTCCCGTCCTTCTCGCCGGGGATGTTCGAGGAGTACGCGGACTTCTTCGACCACAAGTTCCCGTTCTGGACCATGGAGGTCAAGGACGTGGACAAGGCCGCCGAGGTGATCCGCGAGATCGAACTCGGCATCTTCCCGCGCTTCGTCTACATGATCCTCCCGAACGACCACACCTACGGGTCGAAGCCGGGGAAGCCCACGCCCGAGAGCATGGTCGCGGACAACGACCGGGCCACGGCCATGATGGTCGAGGCGATCTCGAATTCCATCTACTGGCCCCACACCGCGATCTTCATCATCGAGGACGACCCGCAGGGGAGCGGGGACCACGTGAACGCGCACCGCTCGATCTGCCTGGTCGTATCGCCCTGGGTCCGCAGGGGTTACACTTCCTCGGTCCATTACGACATCCCGAGCGTGTATCGGACGATCGAGTTGATCCTGGGGCTGCCGCCGATGGGCCGCAACGACGCACTGGCCGCGCCGATGGTGGACATCTGGGTGGACGGAGAGGCGGTCCCGCCGGACTACGCGCCCTTCGAGGGAGTGCCCGTGAACGTGCCGGAGGGAGTGAACCCCGAGGACGGGCCGCTCGCGAACGCGGTGGACCACTGCGACTTCGAGCGGATTGACGAGTGCCCCGGGCTCGGTCGGGTCCTGTGGAAGATGCGCAAGGGCGACGTGGAGCCGCCGCCCTACGCGAAGTGGATCGATCGATGACACGACAGATGACGAAGGCGGCCTGGGTCGGCTCGCTGGGGTTTTTGTTCCTCGTGGGCGTCGGGTGCGGAGGCGGGACCGCGGGCGCGCTGGATGCGCGCGACGCGGTCGAGGCCGCGGAGGATTCCGCGGGCGCCGAGGACCTCGCCGGACTGGACCCCGGGCCAGACGCAGGGGACGTCGTGCGCGAGGAGGCGGTCACGGACGGGTCCGGAGCGGATTTGGGCGGCGAGGACGTGACTGTTGACCCGGGGACGCCACCCGAGGTCCTGGACCTCATCGCCGAGGGCAAGCGCTGGTTGCGCGACGGCGAACCCGCGTTCGCCAGGAAGTCGTTCGAGGCCGCCCTGGACTTGGCACCGGACCACACGGACGCCCTGTTCGGGCTCGCGCTGTCGCACCTGGTCTATGGCTCCGAACTCGCGGTGATGGCGGTGTCCATCGGGGGTCAGTTGTCGGATCCGGAGGCGTCGGCCGCTTCGACCGGGACCCCGCCGGACACGTGGTCCCAGAACGAGTACCTGGCGGCAGAACTGCACTACATCTTCATGAACCTGCGCAAGCACCTCGCGCAGGGGTCGGACCTTCTCGCGCGCATCGAGGGCCGGCCCCTCGCCTTTGAGGTCGAGGCGGTGCCGGTGTCGCTCGGGATCAAGCCTACCGTGATGTTCCGGGGCGTCTTCGACGCCGCAGACGTGCGCCTGGCGCGGGCCGTGGCTGACACCGCGACCGGGGTCCTGAACGTGCTCGCGGGCCAGGACCTCTCGACGGACGTGCTGACCATTGTGGGGCTGGTCACGGACGGCTTCGACGACGTGGACGGCCGGGCGATCTTCGCGATCCTCGCGTACCTGTTGAACGAGGACGCGCGCTTTCTGACTTTGCACCCTGAGGACGGCGAGACCCTGTTCGAGGACGCGAGAATGCGCTTCGGGAACGCGGGTCGCCACCTGGCCGCGGCGGTCCAGGCGTTGCGGGTCGAGGGTCCGTCCGGCGAGGCCGTGTCGTGGTGGGAACCGGGCGCGGACGAGGGCGGGACCCTCCACGTGTGCTGCCGGGTGCGGCGCGCGGCGAACGGCACGGCGATTGAGGAGGAGATGACCTTCGGCCTGACCGCGGACATCCTGGCGGCATTCCAGGACGCGTCCGATTCCATCCGGACCCCGGGACACAAGGTCACGCTTCACGGCGCGGTCTTGCCGATTCTGGCGACCCTTGTGTCGGTCGCCTCGCAGACCGGGCTCCTGGAGGGGGCCGGCATATCGCTGCCGATTGACCTGGGCGGGTTCGAGGTCGCGGGCATCTCGGCCCTGCTCGGGTCCCTGCTACCCAACGTCGTCGCCTTTGACTGGGGGACCTTTTTCGAACACCCGGTCGGGCTTCGGGCGTGGCTCCCCGAGGTGACGCACGGGGGACAGGGGGGACTGGCGGACACGGTGATCGCGGAGTGGGAGTGTCCGGGTGACCTCGACGACAACGGGTTTCCGTCCGGGACCCTCGGACTGGTATGCGCGAAGGGGGCGATCCTCGAGGACGGCCCGCACTTTCTGGGTGGGCCGTTCGAGATCGAGGCGGACGGGGTCGCGTCCCCGGTCCCGGTCCTGGCCTTCGCGGACCCGACCCTGAACCACCTGATCCACGTGGACCTCGACGGCGTGCCCGGGGGCGCGGACGCCAAGTCCTACGAGCCCGCCGACCTGCGGACCCTGAACGCGGCCCTCGCCCGGTTGCTCATGGGGGTCCTGTCCCTGATCCCGTCGAACTGAGAGGTTGTCTACGTAATGAATCCCTACTGCGCCGGCGGGCGCACACAGATGGACGACATGTTGGAGAATCGGTTGGGTGAGGGTTTCGCCCACGCCCACGCCCACGTGTCCTGGGAGGCGGGGACGTGAGCACGCAACCCGCCCAGCCATCGCCGTGGTTCGCGCGCGTGGCCGGGGTCGTGGTCTTCGGGTCCCTGGCCGCAGGCATCGCCTCCGTGGGGTTCGGGGCGCGCACCGAGATGGACGTGTACCTGCGGCGCTCGCGGGCGGAGCGCATCGGGGCGCCCCTGACCCCGGCCCAGGCCGCGTATGAGGTCGAGGCCCGCGGTGGGACGCGGGTCCGCCTGGGGGACGTCAGGGCCCGGCTCGTGTTCCTGAACTTCTGGGGGACCTTCTGCCCGCCGTGCATCGAGGAACTGCCCTCGCTGCTGGCCATGGCCAGGGCGCGCCAGGCCGACGGGGTCGTGGTCCTCGCGGTCAGTTACGACGAGTCCTTTGACATCGTTGACCGGTTCTTCCGGGAGTTCACCTCGGAGTCCATCCCGGACAACTTCGTGGTTGTCCGGGACCCCGAGACCGCGGCGGGGCGCGACCTGAAGGCCCTGTTCGGGACCGAGAAGATCCCGGAGAGTTACGTCATCAAGGACGGTCGCGTCCTGGCAAGGTTCGTGAATGCCCGAGACTGGACACACCCGGACATCACCGGCCTTTTCAATGTGTTGCTGAAATAGTCGTTACAGGAGATACACATGAAAGACATTCCTCCCCCCAAGAAGGTCGTGCTTGCCTATTCCGGCGGCCTGGACACGTCGGTGATCCTCGCGTGGCTGCGCGAGTTCTACGGTGCGGAGGTCGTCGCCTTCACCGCGGACGTGGGCCAGGGCGACGACCCGGAGGCCCTGCGCGACAAGGCCATGAAGAGCGGGGCGAGCGAGTTTGTCTGGATGGACCTGCGCGAGGAGTTCGTGCGCGACTTCGTGTTCGAGGCGGTCAGGGCCGGGGCGATCTACGAGGGCCGGTACTTCCTGGGAACGGCCCTCGCCCGGCCCATCATCGCGAAGTACCAGGTCCAGGTCGCGCGCGAGACCGGGGCGGACGCGGTGGCCCACGGCGCGACCGGCAAGGGGAACGACCAGGTGCGCTTCGAGGTCACCTACATGGCGCACGACCCCTACCTGCGCATCATCGCGCCCTGGCGCCACTGGGACCTGCGCTCGCGCTCGGACCTGATGGCCTACGCGCACCGGCACGGAATCCCGATCCAGCAGACCGAGGAGAACCCCTACAGCAAGGACAAGAACCTGTTACACCTGTCGTTCGAGGGGGGGATCCTGGAGGACCCGGGCCGGGAGCCCCCGGCCGCGACCTTCGAGATGGCGCGAGACCCCGTGATGGCCCCTCGCGAGCCGGACTACATCGAGATTGACTTCGAGGACGGAACCCCGGTGGCCGTGGACGGGCGGCGCATGGCCGCACACGACCTCCTGGCGCACCTGAACGAGCGCGCCGGCCGGTACGGGATCGGGCGGGTGGACATGGTCGAGAATCGCCTGGTGGGGATCAAGTCGCGCGGGGTCTATGAGACGCCGGGCGGGGCGGTCCTGCACGCGGCGCACCGGGACCTGGAAGGCATCTGCCTGGACCGCGAGACGATGCACTTCAAGGACATAATCTCGCAAAAATATGCCGAATTGATTTATTATGGGTTGTGGTATTCTACACTTCGCGAGGCCCTGTCCGGGTTCGTGGCCGCGACCCAGAAAGGGGTGAGCGGGACGGTGCGGGTGCGGCTCCTGCCCGGTTCCTGCCTCCCGGTGGGGCGTCGGGCCGCGTCCTCCCTGTACGACCCGAGGCTCGCGACCTTCGAGAAGGACGAGGTCTATGACCAGCACGACGCGGAAGGGTTCATTCGCCTGTTTGGATTGCAGGTGAAGGCCAAGAGGCTACTTGCGGGCCTGGAGTGAGTGGCCATGGGCGAGCGCACCCGGATGGATGAAACGTGTGGAGGGGTGGGTGTCTCGAGGCGTTTGCGGGGTCGGCCACGCCCACGGCCACGCTCGCCGAGGGGGGGTTCGACGTGAGGAAGGGGCGCTTCCAGGAGCCCTTCGACCCGGCCATGCGGGCGTTCAACTCGTCGCTTGCGGCCGACCGGAACATGCTGCGCGAGGACATCGAGGCGTCGCAGGCCCACGCGCGGGAACTCGGGCGGATCGGGGTGCTGACCGCGGCAGAAGTGGCGGAAATCCTGGACGGGCTCGATCGGGTCCTGGCGGGCGTCGAGTCCGGGGACCTGCCCCTCGACCCGGAGCTCGAGGACATCCACATGAACGTGGAAGTCCTGCTGGGGCGATTCACAAAGGCCGCGGGACGCCTGCACACCGCGCGCAGCCGCAACGACCAGGTCGTCACGGACTTTCGGCTGTGGTGCGCACGCAGGGCAGAACGCCTACGCAACCGCACGCTGGACCTCGCAGAGGTCTTCATCCGCCTCGCCCGGCGCCACGCACGGGCCGTGGTCCCGGAATACACGCACGGCCAGCGGGCCCAGGTCACGGTCCTGGGCCACCACCTCCTGGGCCATGTCTTCCCCCTGCTGCGGGATGCGGCCCGCTTCGAGGCCGCGAGGGCCGCGGCAGCGCGGTGCGCGCTCGGGAGCGGGGCCTGCGCGGGCGTCGCTTACCCGTACGACCGCGAGCGAGTGGCGCGAGAACTCCACATGGCCCCGGCGATCGAGTCGGCCCTTGATGCCGTGTCGGACCGCGACTTCGCAGCGGACCTCCTGTACGCCTGCACCACCTGCGCCGGGCACCTGTCGCGCCTCGGGGCCGAGTGGATCCTCTGGGCCTCTGCGGAGTTCGGGTTTGTAAGCGTGCCGGAGGCCTTCGCGTCGGGCTCCAGCATCATGCCGCAGAAGCGCAACCCGGATGCAGCCGAGTTGCTGCGCGGCCTGGCCCCGGGAGTCGTCGGCGACCTCTGCACCCTCCTCAACCTGACCTCCCGGATCCCGCTGGGTTACTCCAAGGACCTGCAGGGCGACAAGCCGCCGGTCATGCAGTCGGTGGAGGCTGTAATCCTGGCCCTCGATGTGGCGATCGGCATGGTCTCTGGAACCCGCTTTCACTTGCGACGCATGGAGGAGGCATCGCGCACCCCCGGCCTGTACGCGACCGACCTCGCGGATGCCCTGGTGGCCCGGGGAGTGCCGTTCCGCGAGGCGCACGAGGCCGTGGGCCGCCTGATGCGCGAGATCGAGTCTTGTGGCCGGGACCTGGCTCCGAAAGACCTCAGGCGCTTGTCGCCGCATCTCGAGACGGTGGACCTGACACAGATCCTGGACCCCACCGCTTCGGTCGAGCGCCGCGTCTCGCCCGGTGGACCGTCCCGCGAGGCGATGAAGGTCCTCCTTCGGATCGCAGCGCGTGCCGTGAAGGGTCTCCGCCGCCACGCTGGGGATGTCCCCACGCATCGCGGCGGGAGACGACGACGCACGCGATAAGGCCCAAGAGCCCTAGCCCCAGCAGGGGGACGTTGCGTGAGGAGCGGCATCCGCCGCTGGAAAACACCTCGGGCCTTGGCTCGGGGGACACCACCACGGTACCCGGTGGGTCCCCCTCCAGGCGCACTTCCGCACCCGTGTCCAGTGTCATCGGGCGATCCGCGCGTATCTCCGGTCCGGGGGAGACCTCCTCATCTGTCGCAGCCGCCACGTCGTGTACCTCCCCCTGCACGGGGATGTCCTGTGGCGGTGACCCGCCTTCCCCCCCGGGTTCCGCTTGGTGGGAAGGGACAAGGCCGATGCTTCCCCAGACCTCCTGGCCCGCGACCACGATGCGGGTCGAGGAGTTCGGCTGGTATCCGTCCGCGGTGGCCGTGGCCGTGTAAGTCCCGGGTTCCAGTTCGAATTCCCAGTAGCCGGTGCTCGACGCGAGGACCGATGGCCCGGTGTTCAGCACGACGAGGGCTCCCGGGATGCGGTCGTTCATGTCTGGCGCCCGATAGACCACGCCCTTGAACCACCCCTTCTGCGCGGGCGGGACCACGACCCCACCTCCGCAGCCCCCTCCGAAATACGAGCAGATCCCCGAGGCGAGGCCGTTCGCGATGAGTTGCTGCCCCGCGGCGCTCTTGAGGAAGTCCGACTCGGAAGGGGGATGGCCCTGGTACCCGGTCTGCGTGGCGCAGTCGTGGAACACGACCTCGGCCAGGGCCGCGTACATCAGTGTCTTGTTCAGGACGTAGAGATCGGTCCGGTGTTTGAGGCCCCGGTCCTGGTACGGGAGGAAGGCCAAAAGTCCTGCCTGGACATGGCCGGCCAGGACCTTGCCCCCACTCGAGGCATACAGGGTCACGGTCCCGTGCCCCCCGCCCGCGTTCGAGTGGATGCTCACGAAGACGTCCGCGCCCCAGGAGTTGGCGTTCTTGGGGGCGTTGTAGAAGTCCTGGTCCACCACGACCTGGAAGCCGGCGTCCAGGAGGATCGCAGCGGTCAGGTCCGCGTTGATCTTGGCGTACTGTGCCTCGTTGCCCCCTCCCGCGACCGGGTTCTCGAACTGGTCCGAGGGGTTCAGGAAGACCTTCTGGGCGAGAGAGGTCGCGGGGACGCACAGCGCGGCGCAACCCGCAAGAATCTGGGCCGCGCGCGTCATGGGACCCCCGCAGCGCCCAAGAGCGGGGGCATCCTCGCCACACACAGGCTTCCCGCGCGGGCGTCCACGAAGGCGATGAACCGGCCGTCCGGAGAGACAGCGGGATGGACCTCGGCCTCATCCGGGGTTCGCGTCAGCCAGGTCCTGCGTCCGGACGCGAGGTCCAGATAGACCAGGTCGGCTTCCACGATCCGATGCCCGTCTCCGGTCACGACCGCCAGGATCACGCCCCGGCCGTCCGGGGTGAACACCCCGTCCGACCCGAAGCCCAGGTCCCGCGCATGACCGTCCATCGAGACGAGGACCAGCCGGCCTCCGCCTGCACGGGCCTCCTGGACCAGGACGAGCGAGGCGTCCGGCGACAGTCTCGGCCGGAAATAGGTGTTGCCCCGGAGGAGGACGCGGCGGGGCTCTGCGCTGTCTGCCCACTTCCACAGGACAATCGAGTGGTCCGGCTCGCGGCTGACTGCGACCCCGCGGGCGGCCCGCACGTCGACGTCCCTGCCCTGAACCCCGTCCGCAACGACGACGGCCCGCGTTCCGTCGAGCCGGACGATCGCCCCGTTCGCCCAGACGTACCAGGAGCCGGACGATGGGTCCCAGACCGGGGGACCGTGGCGCTCGAAGCGGTCCAGGGCCGAAAACGTGGGCGGTGACGGGAAGAGGACCTCCCCGCCCCACACGGGCTCAAACGCAAGAGTTTCTCCAGGAGCGACGACCGCAGGCTGCTCCAAGGTGGTACCATGAAGAGCGTTCGCGGGCAGGCGGAGCCCCTGGGCTGAGACCGGCGGGGGGCTAGCCAGGGCCCACGCGAGCACGCCAGGCCAGATCCAGCGCCAGGCGATCACGACAGCCCCACGTGTTTCTCGATCTTGCGGACGCGACGCTCCAGGTCGCGCCAGGCCTTGCCGGAAAGTTCAATCAGGTTGTCGAGGCGGGTGTTGGTCTGGAGGAGGGCGGCCTCCACCATGCGTAGACGCGCGTTCATCTCGGTGACCAGGTTCTCGAGGTTCCCCAGGCGGGTCTCGATCCGGTCCACCCGCTCCGTCAGGTGGGCCACCCGCTCCGTCAGGTGGTCCACCCGCTCCGTGAGGTGGTCCACCCGCTCCGTCAGGTGGGCCACCCGCTCCGTCAGGTGGTCCACCCGCTCCGTGAGGTGGTCCACCCGCTCCGTGAGGCGGA
>FWPU01002923.1_pt1 | contig 45204 bp, 33 predicted proteins | sample 2228361 | NCBI WGS metagenome assembly FWPU01 (sample SAMEA103939777, study PRJEB20133) | metagenome
CATCCGGCAACCGAGCGCCGAAGAGTGGCAGATCATGGAGTCGCGGATCCTTGAGCGCGCCACCAGGAAGCTCGGCTGGCTGATTTTGGTCGCGTGGCTTGGCGCCACCTGTGCTTACGCGCTGTACCAACTGGCAGCGAGTCCGTCGGAGCCCTGGGCGGTCAAGATTCTGTTTTTCGGAATTCTGGCCGGCGTCGGCCTGGTCTTTTTCTCGGTCTTGTTGGAGCGCTTGAGAGAGCTGCGTACCGACCGTTACAGGGGAGTCCAGAAATGATCATTGTCACCTGCCACGAGATCGCCGGCATGACGGTGGTGCGGTCTCTCGGGATTGTGCGTGGCAACACCATCCGGGCGCGGCACGCCGGTCGCGACCTGCTGGCCTTCTTCAAGAACCTGGTGGGAGGCGAAATCCACGACTACGTGAAGCTGATGGCGGAGGCACGGGAGCAGGCCATCGACCGGATGGTGGAAGAGGCTGAGTCGCTGGGCGCCAACGCCATTGTGGGCGTTCGTTTTGCCACCACCGAGATCATGTCCGGCGCCGCCGAACTGATGGTCTACGGGACCGCGGTGGTGGTGGAGCCCCGCCATAGCTGAGAACTCCAGCCGGCACTTCCATCTCCAGACAAGCTTGTGCACTATGGGCGCGATGACCGCGGTTCAGAACCCGACTGCCCCCTTCCCGCCGGGAGCCCCGCCGGACGTTTCGGTGGTGGTTCCGGTTTTCAACGAGGTGGAGAACCTGGAACCGCTGTACCGCGCGCTGGTGGCCGCCCTCGCCCCGCTGGGCCGAAGCTGGGAGCTGGTCCTGGTGGACGACGGCAGCACGGACGGAAGTGCCGCGCTGGCCCGCCGGCTGGGGGATCTGGACGACCGGGTACTGGTGGTAGGCTTCCGGAGGAATTTCGGCCAGACCGCCGCTCTGGCGGCGGGCCTCGCCTATGCGTCCGGCAGGGTCATCGTGACCCTGGATGCGGATCTGCAGAACGACCCCGCCGACATCCCTGAACTGCTGAGGAAGCTCGACGAGGGATGGGACCTGGTCAACGGCTGGCGGCGGAACCGGCGCGATCCCTTGCTGAGCCGTCGTCTGCCCTCCATGGTGGCCAACCGGCTGATCTCCCTGATCACCGGGCTGCACCTGCACGACTTCGGTTGCACGTTGAAGGCTCTTCGCCGGGAGATCGCCGAGGAACTCCGGCTGTACGGAGAAATGCACCGCTTCATACCCGCCATCGCGGTTCAGTTGGGGGCTCGCGTCGTCGAGGTGCCCGTAAGGCACCGGCCCCGGGCGGCAGGGAAGTCCAAGTATGGGATCGGGAGGCTGTTCCGGGTGGTGCTGGACCTGATTACAGTGAAGTTCCTGTCGGAGTACTCCACCCGTCCCAGCCATCTCTTCGGTCTGCTGGGCCTGCTGGCGCTGCTGCTCGGTTCTTCCATCACCGGTGTACTGGTGTTCCAGCGGGCCGTGTTCAAGTCGCCGCTGGCGGACCGGCCCCTGCTGCTGCTGTCCATCTTCATGGTGATCATCGGGGTCCAGTTTGTGACCATGGGGCTGATCGGCGAGATGCTGTCGCGGGTTTACCACGAAAGCCAGCACAAGCCGATCTACGTGGTGCGGGAGGTGTATCGGGGACGGAGTCGAGAGTCGGGAGCCGGCGCTGAGGAGTCGAAGGGTGGCTCCGCGGAGGTCGGACTCTCGCAGCGAGGAGGGCGCTGAACAGCCCGTCAGGCCGTTTGGCGAACCTGGCCGGTGTCCTCGTCCGGAATCCTGAATCTCCCGCGGGATCGTTGCGGGCCAGCCTTCAAGGACCCTCAGGAGGAGGGTCTCGGAACCCTGACTTGCCGGACGAGGTCGCGGCCGGCCGCATCGGCGGGCTGAGCGAGGCCCTCCACTGCCGCGTGGTAGAATCCGGATCTGGACTGGAGGTCAAGGTGAAATCCGGGTTCATGCGCTGGTTCGTGCTGGTCCTGTCGGCTGCAGTCCCCCATCTGGCGGCTGAACCGCTGAAGGCTTCACTCTGCCACGCTTTTGTTGACTACGACTTCATTCTGACCCTGGAGGTGGTGCGTTCAAAGGCCACCGTCACCCCGATTTTCAACATGGTCTCTCTGGCCGCCGGGGAATGGGAACTGCAGCCCGGGCAGTTCAAGGTGGTGGACAGTCAGGGCAAGCCGGTTCCGGTGGAAAACTTCTCGTTCGACACCGGTGATCCGAACAACCCCCAGCGGGCTCCCTACCTCAAACTTCGCGGCGGGGACTCGGCGGGTTTCGACCTGGTGGGGCCTTTCTCCACGGTCGACGCCATCAGCCGGGTCAGCCTCGATCTGGGCAAGGAACGCCTGGTCCTGGAGCCGATGGACTGCGATGCCTTCGAGGACTTGCTGGACCGGGTCAGCCGTCTGGATTTTGGGAGCGGCAACGTGATGGGGGCGTTCCAGACGCTGAATCTCCAGCTCATGGGGGAGCGGGAAGTCCCCTAGGCCGGGAACCCCCGGTGGTGGCAAAGGTCCATGAACCTTGCTCTTTTCGACATTGACGGCACCCTGATCCAGACCGGCGGCGCCGGCAAGCGGGCATTCGGCCGGGCGATGGAAGAACTTCTGGGGGTGGTGGATCCGCTGGCCGAGGTCCGGCTGGATGGCAAGACCGATCTCCTGATCCTGCAAGAAGCCCTGCGCAACGCCGGTCGGGAATCGCTTTCCGACGCCGAGCAGGAGGCCCTGTACAGGCGTTACGTGTACCTGCTGGAGGCGGAGCTGGAGGCGGATGCAGGCAGCTACTCGGTGCTGCCGGGGGTCAGGGAACTGCTGGATGAACTGGTCCAGGACGAGGGCATCGTGGTGGGGCTGGCCACGGGCAATCTCGAACTGGGTGCCCGGGCCAAACTGAGCCCCGGCGATCTGAACCGTTTTTTCGAATTCGGGGGCTTCGGCTCGGATTCCCCCGACCGGACGGAGCTGATCCGGACCGCGGTTCGGCGGGGGAGAGCCCGCAACGGCGGTGCCGAGTTCCGCCAGGTGTTTGTCCTGGGTGACACCCCCCAGGATATCCTGCACGGACGCGCCGCCGGAGCCAGGGTGGTGGCGGTGGCCACCGGCAACTACCCGGCGGAAGCGCTGGCGGCCTACGCTCCGGATCTGGTGGTGGAGCGGTTCAGCCCGGTGGAACCGGTCCTGCGTTTTCTCCGCGAGGGAAGCGGGCGGTGAAGGTGGCGATGTGGATTGCGGCGGCCGCGGTCCTGGCCTCCCTGGCGGCCGGGCCGCAGGAGCTGGTCCTGCGCGGGAGGGTCGAGTGCGTCGAGGGGAACCAGACCGTACCCTGCGGACCGCAATCCCGCCAGTTCGGATTCCGGAGCGAATCGGGAGAACTTTATTTCTTTCTGGCCGAGGATGACCGTACCCGAATGTTTCTGGATCCGCGGGTCCGGGAGAGGCTGCTGGAGATCCGTGGCTGGGATCGGGGTGAGGGCAGGGTGGAGCTGATCCGGGTGTATTCCGTTCGGGACGGAAGGCTTTACGACCTGCACTATTACTGTTCGGTGTGCTCCATTCGCAGCTACGCCGGAGGACCCTGCTGGTGCTGTCAGCAGGAGTTCGAGCTGCGGGAAACACCTCTGCCCTGACCGGTGGACTTCGCAGGATCACCGGCTTGCCGGCGTCCCACACGTGGAGCCTGGAAACCATCCACAAGTCTTGGTGGTGGCAGCGCCGAAGGCTGGCGCTCACGTTATACTAGGGCGCGAATCCGGCATGACAACCGCTTCCAAGCCTTCGCTGAGCCAGCTGCAGGTATTCCGGCTGATCGAGACCGAGCTGAGAGACGTAGAGGTTCGCCTCAAGACCGAGGCGATATCCAGCCTCAGACTGGTGGACGAGCTGAACCAGTACCTGCACGAGGCCGGAGGCAAACGGCTGCGGCCCGGACTGCTGCTGCTGGCCTCCAAACTGTGCGGCGCGCCCCGGGAGTCGGCGATCCGGCTCGGGGTGGTGGTGGAGCTGATCCACGTGGCCACGCTGGTCCATGACGACATCATCGACAACTCCCACATCCGGCGGGGACGCGCATCCATCAACGCCAAGTGGGGTAACGAGGTGACGGTGCTGTTCGGGGACTGGCTCTACATGACCGCCTTCTGGGTGGCGCTGAAAGAGCAGAATTTCCGGATTTTGGACATCCTCATTGACATCACCCGCAAGATGGTGGAAGGCGAGCTGCTGCAGCTGGAACGGAACCACCGGCTGGATACCACCAGCGAGGAATATCTCAAGATCTGTTGGCACAAGACAGCTCATCTGTTTTCAGGCTGCGGGCGGCTGGCTGCCATTCTGGGCCGGCTGGAGCCATCCTCCGAAGAGAGTCTGGCGGAGTTCGGGCGGGCCCTCGGCATGGCTTTCCAGCTTACGGACGATCTTCTGGACTTCACCTCCGACCCTTCGGTGCTGGGCAAGCCGGTGCTGAAGGACCTGGAGGAGGGCAACGTCACCCTGCCGGTCATCAGCCTGATGCAGCGGGTGCGGCCGGCCGAACGGGAGATGTTGGCAGCCATCGTCCGCACCCGGGACTTCTCCCCTGACAACAAGTCCCGGATCCTGGAGCTGGTACGGCGCTATGAAACGCTCGAAGACCTTCGGGGCCTCGCCCGGCGGTATGCCGAGCAGGCGCGCCGCTCGCTGGACGCCTTGCCGGATTCGGTGTACCGCGACGCGCTGCTGGAGCTGCCGGACCTCGTGCTGAACCGTGACCGATAAAGCCTCTGGTGGGAGAAACCCATGGAACTCGGCCGTTCCCGTCCACTGAAGAAGTCGTGTCCAATCCACCTGCCGGTTAGTGTCCTGGGGTTCCTGCTGTATGCGCTGTTCGGGTCGGGACCGCTGCTGGCAGCCGGGGAGCCCGAAGTGAGCGTCCTGCTGTGGTTCGACACCGAGGACTACCTGCTTCCCGCCTCCGATGACGCCCTGTTTCGACTGGCGCGCTTCCTCACCGATGAGCAGGTGCGGGCGACCTTCAAGATCGTCGGTGAGAAGGCACGGGTCCTGGAGCGGCGGGGACGGAGGGACATTCTGGAAGCTCTGCGACGGCATGAGGTGGGCTACCACACGGACTTCCACAGCGTCCAGCCTTCGCCGGCGATGTTTCTTTCCGGACTCGGGTGGTTCGAAGGGGTTGATGAGTTCGATCGCCGGGAGCATCAGGGTTTCCTGGACGTGGCCCGGATCACCGGACAGACTCCGAGCTGTTACGGCCAGCCCGGGAGCTCCTGGGGACCGCAGACTTACGGCGCCCTGCGGCGCTGGGGGGTTCCGGTCTACCTGGACGCGGGCGACCACATCGATGTCGACGGCCGTCCGTTCTGGTATGCCGGCATTCTGACTCTGTATTCCCTGCAGCACACCCTGCGGACGGAGCTGGGCGGCGAAGCGGACCTGCTGGAAGCCCAGCGGCGGTTCCAGGAGTCCTACCACGCCTTGGTGGCGGAGGGGGGCGGCATCATCTCGATTTATTACCATCCCTGTGAATTTGTGCATCGGGAGTTTTGGGATGCGGTGAATTTCTCACGGGGCGCCAACCCGCCGCGGGAGGCCTGGAAAATCCCGCCGGCCAAGGATCCCGCCGAGAGCGAAACGGCGTTCCGCACCTTTGAGAACTTCGTCAGGTTCATTCGCGGACACGCCGGCGTGCGGTTCCGGACCGCCCGGGAGGCCTTGGATCTGTATCCGGACCGCGCCGCCGGAAAGGTCTTCAGCTCTGACGAGCTGCGGAGGCTGGCGGCGGCGGTGGCCGGCGGCGCCGTCGACTTCCAGACGGTGGGGGAGGTCGCTGTGTCCCCCGCGGAGCAGTTTTTACTGCTGACGCGTTATCTGGCGGAGGGACTGCCGGCAGGGGGCGTCAGGCTGGAGCAGGCCGGCATCCTGGGACCGGTGACACCGCAACGCGTTCACGCCGCGGTGCGGGTTCCGTGGGACCAGTTCGAACGAACCCTGCAGGATCTTGTCAGCTTCACCCGCCTGCGAGGTCGGGTACCGGATGATGTTTGGCTGGGAAGTCAGGTGGTTTCACCGGAGAGCTTCCTGGCGGCGGTGGGTGTCGTCATCCAGAATTTCAGGCCCGGCTCACCACCCCGTGAGGTGGAGCTGCGGCCGGCGACGCTGAAGACGGCGCAGAGGGTCCGCAATGACCGTAGCCTGTGGGGTTGGGTGATCTTCCCGCCCGGCTTCGAGGCGCCTGGGATGATGGAGCTGGCGATGCGCCAGAGCTGGTCGCTGAAACCGGCCTTGCGACGCTAGACGGCCTCCACGGGATAGGCACCGGGAACAGCCCTCCGTCGGGACGCACGCTGAAGGCGTGCGACAGAGTCAGTGGCGAAGGTAGCGTTCGTCTTGTCGCAGCCCTTCAGGCTGCTGTCCGATGGTGGGGGGCTCATTCCCGGGGTCTCGCCTGACGGCTCGACCCCGGGCTGCCGTTGTCGATCCCCTTCGGGGATCTCCGGTCCGGGCCCCAGGCTCGAGGGTTGAAACGTTTCAAGGTGTTGGCGCCGGGTGGGACGGCCGAGCCGTGGTGTCGTTCAGCTCGGCCGCTGCTCGGAGGATCCAGTTTGACCGTCAGCAGCGCGCCAGCCCAAGCCTCCGGGCCTGCATGGTATCCCGTTTACACGGCCGAGACGGCCCAAGAACCGGCACTCCCGATTCCCGACTCCCGACTTCTGCTCACCCCCCCGCAATGAAGCGCCGGTGGCGCGGGAACACGCCGCTCGCCGCAAGCGTCCGACTTGCCTCCAGATACATCTCGTACAGCGCCTGGTAGCGGGCGGCGGTGACGGGGTCCGGTTCCTGGCGTCCGGCGGGGTCCAGCTCCAGATGTCGGTGTACCAGTTCCCGAATCGAGCCTCCCTGATCGGCCCACATCGCCTGCAGCGCCGCCCCCAGCGCGGGTCCTTCCTGGGACGCGGGACACACCACCGGCAGCCCGAAGATGTCGGCCGTCATCTGCCGCCACACGGGACTCCTGGCGCCGCCGCCGATCAGCCGCAGCTCGGTGGGATCGAGGCCCAGCCCACGGAACCGGTCCAAGCCATAACGCAACCCGAGGGTCACACCTTCCATGGCCGCCCGCGCCAGGTGGGCGGGGTCGGCCGTGGCCGGCCGCAGCCCCACCAGCACCCCCGTGCCCGTCGGAACCGCCGGCATGCGCTCGCCCTCGAGATAGGGGATCAGGAACAGCCCGTCAGCACCCGGAGGAACCCCCTGGATGGCGGCGTCGACGTCTCCATGACTCGCCTGGAAGAAGCCCTTCCGGATCATCTCGGTGGCCACCGTGACGTTCATGGTGCAGCCCAACGGCAGCCAGCCACCGGTGCTGTCGCAGAAGGCGGCGATCTCGCCCTCCGGGTCCACCACCGGGCTGGGGCTGTAGCCGTAAATGGTCCCCGAGGTGCCGAGGCTGACCGTCATCAGACCCGGCTCGACATTGCCGGAACCGATGGCGCCCATCATGTTGTCACCGCCGCCCGTGCTGACCTTCACACCGGCCGGGAGACCCCACCGTTCCGAAAGCACGGGACGCACGGTTCCCACGACTTCCGAGGAGTCCACCAGCGGCGGGACGCAGCTTCTCAGGTCCCGGTCCGGGTCGATGGCCGCCAGTACCTTCTCGGACCAGATTCTCTCCCGTACCCGGAAATAGCCGGTACCGGAGGCATCTCCGTACTCGGCCGTCTTCCGACCGGTCAGATGGAAATTCAGGTAGTCGTGGGGCAGGAGCAGGGAGGCGACCCGCCGGTAGTGGTGAGGCTCGTTCTCCTTGACCCAGAGCACCTTGGAGGCGGTGAAACCGGGCGGCAGGAGATTGCCGATCTCGTTCCAGTAGGCCTGGTTTCCCCCCACCGCCTCCAGGATCCGGCGGCACTGGGGCTCGGTGCTGGTGTCGTTCCACAGCTTGGCCGGGCGGATGACCTGGTCCTGTGCATCCAGCAGCACGAGTCCGTGCTGTTGGCCCGAGACGCCCACGGCTGCAACTCGTTCCATGGGAATGCTGCCGGCGAGCTCGAGCATGCATTCGTCGAGGGCCCGGATCCAGTCCCCGGGGTGCTGTTCCTTGTGCCCGGGAGGCAGGCCCGGGATCAGGTCGTAGGGGCGGGAAGCGCTTCCCACCACTCCCTGTTCCGGGCTCCATGCCACCACCTTGAGACTCTGGGTTCCGCAGTCGATGCCGAGGTAAATCATGGAGTGGAATCTTACGGAAAGATCCCGTCAAACGCGACGTCGCCGGGAACGCGGGCTGACTGCGGGGTCCGGCGGAGGGAAAATGGGATTCCGGCGCGTGGTACCATGCTTTCGTGCAGGTGCTGGTGAGCTGGGCCGGCCTGGTGGGGGTACTGGCCCTGACAGCAGGGGTTTGGGGAGGACAGTCCGCCGGCAATCCCCAGCGCAGTCCCCGCCAGTGGCTGGAACATGCCATTGAGCTGCATCAGGCGGGCCGGCTGGAACAGGCGGTTGAAGAATATCTGGCGTTCCTGAAGGCCTATCCGCAGGTCGCCGACGTGTACAGCAACCTGGGCGCGGCCTATGCCGGGCTGGGGAACCTTCCTGCCGCCCTGGAAGCCTACCGGAAGGCCGTGGATTTGGGTACGGCCTCGGACCTCCTGACCCTGTATGTGAACCTGGGGCTCGCCTATTTCAAGTCGGGCCGATTTCAGGAAGCAGCCCGCGCGCTGCGGGAAGCGCTCCGGCTGGACGCGAACCACTATCAGGCGGCGCTGCTGCTGGCGGAGTGCGAACTCCGCGCCGGTCGCCACCAGGAAGTGATCAACCTGCTGGAACGGTTCGAGGACAGTCACGGCGAGGATCCGGCACTGATCTCGCTGCTGGGCACGTCACTGATCCGCCTCGGTTACTCGTATCGGGGTCAGCTCCTGATCGACCGGATCTTCCGTAAAGGCGAATCCGTCGAGGCACACATCATGCTGGGGACAGCGCATGTGATGGCGGCCGACTGGCCCAACGCGGCGATGGAGTTCGAGAAGGCGTTGAAGCTGGACCCCAGGCGTCCCACCGTCAACGGTTCATACGGCCTGGCGCTGCGGGAGATGAGCCGTCCGGACGAGGCGGCGGTGTACTTCCGGCGGGAACTGGAACTCAACCCGTACGACTTCGACTCCAACCTGTTCTTGGGGATTTACCTATACAAGCACCTGCAGCAGTACGATGAGGCACTCCAGCTTTTCGAGAGGGCGCTGGAGGTACGGCCCGCGGATGTCGATGTGCGCTACCACATGGGGCTGGTATTCCTGCTGAAGGACGACCAGGACCGGGCACTGGCCTTGCTGGAAGGCGTGATCCGGGAAGTCCCGGACTACATGGAGGGCCATGTCGCATTGGCTCGGCTCTACTTTCGGCTGGGACGGCGGGAAGAGGCTCAGCGGGAACGCGAGATTGTGGAGCGCCTGCGGGCGGAAAGGGACGCGGCAACACCCAAGGCGATGACCCCGGACAGCGGCGTACCGGAACGGAGGTAAGTTCCCATGTCACATCCAGGCAGCCTGCGTTCCAGCGCTGGGTTCCGGACGAAGGCCCTGATTCTGGCATGGGGCTTCTGCCTGATTTGGCTCCAGGGGGCGGCTCGGGAGAACCTCCCGGGCGGAGACTGTTCCCGGGTGGAGCTCTGGAAGGAAGAGGCCGAACGGCTGGTCCAGGAGGGACGCCTGGCCGAAGCGGCGGAGGCGTACCGCGGGCTGCTGGCATGTACCCCGGACTGGGCCGAGGGATGGTGGCGGCTGGGGACGCTGGAATACGACCGCGGGAGCTTCGCCGCGGCCCGGGATGCATTTTCCAGGCTCATCGAGCACCGGCCGGACCATGGCCTCGGTTACCTGTTTCGAGGGCTGGCGTCGCTCAAGCTGCAGCACTGGCCGGAGGCGCTGGATGACCTCCGGCGGTCACGGGACCGGGGTCTGGGCCCGGATCGCCGGTTTCACATCCTGGCCGCCCACTCGGAGGCGGCGGCGTTGTGCCGGCTGGGTCGTTACGACGAGGCGTTCCCTTTGCTGCGGCAACTGGTCAACGCCGACCCGGAGAATCCACGGATCCACGAACTGCTGGGCGTTGCCGTGCTGCGACTGGAGTACCCGGCGGAGGGGCTGTCGGACTCGGCCCGGGAAGCGGCCCGCCGGGCCGGCCTCGCTTTCAGCTATGCGGAAACCCGGCAGATCGCCGAGGGGCGCCGGGAATTCGAGAAACTGCTGGAAGAGCGTCCAGACCTTCCCCACGGCCGGTATGCTTACGGCGTCCTGCTGCTGGCGGACGACCCTGACGCAGCCGTCAGAGAGTTTGAGAGAGAACTCCAGCGGGATCCCCGGCACCTGGCTGCCCTGCTGCAACTGGCGAGCGAAATGCTGCAGCGGGAAGAGCGGGACCAGGCCCGCCATTACATCGAGCGGGCGTTGACGGTGGAGCCCCGGTCCCCGGCGGCCCTCGGACTCAAGGGACGCCTGCTGATGGAGGAGGGCGATGCCGAGTCGGCGGTGCGCTGGGTGGAGGAGGCGGTGAGGCTGGCGCCGGACAACCAGAAGCTGCACATCCAGTTAGCCCGCATCTATTTCCGGTTGGGCCGCCGGGAGGAAGCCCTCAGGGAACAGGCCATCGTGGAGCGGCTCGGAGGACGTCAGCAGGGTTCAGGCTCCCCAGAAACCGAGGCTGAAGACAACCCGCCTCGATAGCCTGAGCGCAGCGAGCCGGGAAAAGGCCCGTCTGATCCCGGAGCCGCCGCTCAGCCGGCCCCCCTTCATCAGCCGCTCACGATCGAGAACGGCTCCCGGACTTGCACCTGTTGTCCCGACAAGTGATCCGTCACCTCGACCTGCATGGAGTAACGACCGGGCGGCAGGTCCCCCAATTTCAAGACCTTGAGCAGCACCACCCGTTCGCCGGAAACAAAGTCCACACTGCGTCCGGAGAGGTCCTGGAGCTGCAGGGAAAGCCCGTCCTGTCCTTCGATCCGGTACTTGACCTCCAGCGCGGGCCGGTGTGTCTGCTGATCCACCGCGGCGTGATAAAGCTGCAGATAGACGCCGATCTCGGATCCCGGCTGGAAGATCCGGTCCACGCTGGGGCGGATCCACAAATCACCCAGCACGAACATGAGATCGTCTTTCTCGAGGTCGGGCCCCGTCAGGCGCCGAACAAAGTCCGCCAGAATCAGGGTGCTGGCTTCCAGCTCTCCGTCCTCGAACTTTGGGGGAATCAGACCGCGGGTCTGGGCACCCACCTTGCCGCTGCTCAGGTCCTTGCAGACCAGGTTCAGCTTGTAACGGCCGGGGTACGGCAAGAGCACGATGCGCTGGAACATGGACTTGCCTTCGCGGGTCAGACTGCTGTGCTCGGGAGGGTATGAGCTGACAACGTCCTGTTCGAACTCGGCCAGAATCTCGTTGGAGAGCCCCGTGACCAGCCCGTAGACAGCGATCTTGGCCTGCTGGGATCCAGTGGCAGGATTGACGGCAAAAGTCAGGTCCCTGTTCCGCCACGAGATGGTAATGGGGACCAGAACCTGGTTGGGGCTGAGCCGGAAATAGTCCTCCCTGACCTGGTATTCCAGGTTGTCGAAAGTCACGTTGACCTGGACGGCCTCCTGGAGATCCTTGTGCTTGATCTGCGGGGGCCGCTGGACGGCGAACACGCGCTGCAGCCGCTGGAACGGTCGGTCGGCTTCTCGCGGATTGAAGAAAGGATAGATGTCCTGGTCCTGGATGGCGGGGTTGAAGTAGGGGTGATCGGCCCGGGTCTTGGCGCCGATCTCCTCGGCCAGTGTCTTGCCGAGGTTTCCCACGTGGAGGTTGAGATCCTTTTCCCACTGGTTGATGACGAGCTGGAAAGATCCGCTGAAGCTCTTGTCCACAAACTCGAGCTCGACCTCCTGGCCGATGCCCTCCAGATGCCGATATCTCCAGATTTCATACGGATAAGTGCGGGTGCGGCCGCCCCCCTCCGCCATCGTGCGTACCCACGCGCTGCCGGCGGTGAACGACTGGATTTCGTCAGGTGGGCCGTGGGTGATGTAGATCCGTCCCCGATCGGTCCGCCAGCCGGCGACACCCGAGGTGAAGTGATCGTTGGCGTAGGCGATGCGGCGGTAGTGCTCTTCGCGGAACTCGTTCTGGGCGGTCCTCGGATCCGTGTCCCGGCGCCGCCAGAACTGCTCGATGAAGTTTTCTTTTTCTTCCGGTGTGGTCAGGCTCTGGAAAACCTTCTTCTCGTCTTCCGTGATGATGTAAGCGACGTCCTCGGTGAGCCACTTGCGGTAGTAAAGGTCTTCCTCCTCCTGGCGCAAGTCCTGGCCGGGGAGGGGGACTACGCAGCAAAGAACGAGGCAGGCCGGCAGCCACCTCCAGGCGCGAACGGTGCCCTGGCCCACATTGAAGACAGCCCGAGGGTTGCGTTGCTCGTCATTCCTCATGGTCGGGTCTGGCGGCTATTCTAGCCGATTCTGCAACTCAGTCGCCGCGAGTCCGGGGTTGGGGGCATCCGCGATGCGGCGGCGGCCCCGTTGCCCGTGAGAGCGTGCAGGCACCCCCGGCCGGGCGCCGGGCGCATGGGACCCAATCGAAACTATCCGGCCTCACTTTTCAGAAAAAACTGTTGACAGGTTGCCCGGCAGTGCCAATAATATGCTTCAAGCAACAAAATGGGCGGGGAGGTAGCGGCGTTGCGTGTCCTGGTGTGAAGCCGGTGTCTGGGTGCGCCCATTTTGGCTGCAGTTTCGTTTCAGGAGGGAGGAAACCAAAGTGAAGTTATCTCATTGGGTGCGGGCACTTTGTGTCTGTGTGCCGCTGCTCTCCGCAGGAGGGTGGTTGGCGGCGCAGACGACCGGAAGTGCTTCGTTACGGGGTGTGATCAAGGATCCCACGGGGGCGGTGGTCCCCGGCGCGGATGTGGTCCTGGTCAACGAGGCCACCTCGGATGAACGCCGGACGGTCAGTGACGAGCAGGGGGGATTTTTCTTCGGCGCCTTGCGGCCGGCCACTTACACGCTCACGGTCGAGCTCCCCGGCTTCAAGACGTATGAAGAAAAAGGGGTCGTGGTGCGGCCTGCAGAGGCACGCAACGTGACGGTGACGCTCGCGCTGGGTGAGACCACCGAGACCATCACCATCACGTCCGCCAGCGAGTACATCAAGACCGAGACTCCGGCCAAGGTGGACACCATCACCACCCAGCAGATCGACAACCTGTCGATCATCAGCCGCAGCGCCCTGGAGCTGTTGCGGATCCTGCCGGGAGTGGTGGCACCGGAGCCGGACGCCTTGGAAAGTGTGTCGTTCGGGGGCGGCGCCAACGCCAACAGCGCCTACAACGTGAACGGAGTCAGGGGGACCAACAACAACGTGTCCTTCGACGGGGCCCGGATGCTGGATATCGGCTCCAACAACGGGACGATCCTGACGGCCAACCCGGAGATGGTGCAGGAAGTGACGGTGCAGACGTCGAACTACTCGGCGGAGCACGGCACCAGCGGCGTCCAGATCAGCGCCATCACCAAGAGCGGCAGCAGCGAGTTCCATGGCACGGTTTACGACTACATCCGCCACAACAAACTGGCGGCCAATGACCGGTCCCGAACCCTGGTGGGTGTGGAGCGGCCCCGCAGCCGGTATCAGTACCCCGGTTTCAACATTGGGGGACCGGTCCTGATTCCGGGAACGAATTTCAACAAGGACCGCGACAAGCTGTTCTTCTTCGTCGGTTTTGAGCTGCAGTATCAGGATGTGGATCAGGGCGGCACCCGGGGGGTGGTCCCCACACTGAAGCAGCGTGAGGGCGACTTCAGCGAGCTGCTGTCGGGTCAGGGATTCAACCTCGGACAGCCCACCACCGTGAACGTCCCTCAGGGATTCCCGGGAGAGGGTGGTGCTGCGCCCAACAACAATCTCGCCCCCTATATCCATCCTTTCGGGCGGGTGTTCCTGAATCTGTACCCCAAACCGAACCTGACCGATCCCGAGAACCGGTACAACTACTTCTATGACGCCTTGGCTTCCCAGGACCGCAACCAGTTGATCATGCGGTTCGACTATAACTTCACTGAAAACACCAAGTTGTACACCCGCATCGGCCGTGAGTATGAGGAAATCGAGTTCAACCGCGGACTGTGGTGGAACGCATCCCGGTTTGAGCTGCCCTCTTCGGTGCTGGGGACCAACCTGGGGCGGTCCATTTCGGTGAACCTGGTGCAGGTGCTCAACCCCACCACCACCAACGAACTGCTGGTCAGCGCCAGCAAGCTGAAGCTGGACAACGATTACCAGGATCCGGACAGCATGAGGCTGTCTTCGCTCGGCATCGGCGAGTACCGGGGAATGTTCGACCCGTCGTTGATCCGCAACGATTACGTCCCGGTGGCCTACTACTCCTGGGGCCAGGGCCTGGGTGAGTTTTGGGAGCCGGGCGGCCTGCCCATGTTCGCCCACAATGACAGCATTTCAATCACCGAGAACTTCAACAAGGTGGTGGGCGCCCACGCCATCCGCTTTGGCGGCTTCGTCGAGCAGGCCAACAAGAAGCAGAACTTCAACGGAGACGACGAAGGTGCCTTCGCCCTCGGTTCCACGTGGACGCCGGGAAGCACCGGCAACGATTACGGTGACCTGCTGGTGGGCCGGCCGGCCCAGTTCTTCCACTCCACCAGTACCAAGGATGGACACTTCCGGTTCTGGAACTTCGAATGGTATATCCAGGACAACTGGAAGGTTCGGCCCGGTCTGACGCTGGAGCTGGGACTGCGGTTGGCGCACTGGCCGAACAACTTCGAGCGTGACGGACTGGCCCTGACCTTTGTCCCGTCTGCTTACCAGCCGGGCGAGGGTCCTTTCCCGGGTGGCGATATCACCCGTCCCAACGGCGTCAAGTTGGCCAGTCGCGGCGAGATTCCGAAGGGCATCAGTGTCAACCCCGGTCTGTTGTGGATGCCCCGCGTGGGCTTCGCCTGGGACATCAAGGGTGATGCCAGTTTCGTGCTGCGCAGCGGAATCGGCGTGTTCTACAACCGGCCGATGGGGAATACGGTTTACTGGATCCTTCAGCAGCCTCCCAACAAGTACGCGGCCTCCATTGATACCTGGTCGGGTACCGGCCTGGGTGGTGGTGAAGGGCTGACTTACAACACCCTCAGTGAGGTGGATCCCTATACCCGGATCGGGACCATCGGGATGGGCATGCAGGACATCAACGAAATGCATGTCCCGCGGGTTACCAGCGGCAGCTTCACGCTGGCCAGCCGCATTCCCTATGACCAGATTCTGGAGGTCGGTTACGTCGGAACCTTCAGCCGTCACCTCGACGCCCAGCGCAACATCAACGTCATTCCCATCGGCGCGATGCTGAGCGGAACGGTGGGCAACGCCGACCTGTCGAATCCGGTTCACCGGGTGGCTCTCGATGCGCAGGCGCGGGCGCAGTTCCTGCCTTTCCCTGCGTATGGCACCATCAACAACACCGAGTACTCGGTGGGATCCCAGTACCACTCCCTGCAGGTGACGTTGCGCCGCCAGGCCGGCCAGCGCTTCCAGTACTATGGGAACTACACGTTCTCCAAAGTGCTGGGCAGCCAGGGCGCGGATTACTACGCGGGACTGGATCCGGTGGACAACCGGGGCCGGAATTATGGGGTCTTGCCCTATGACCGGACCCATATCTTCAACTTCTCGTACACCTACCAGGTGCCCTCGCTGGCCATCGGAGGCTTCCGGAACGGCTTTACCGCCGCTCTGTTTGACGGCTGGCAGCTTTCCGGAATCACCACCTATGCCAGCGGGACTCCTGTGATCCGGATCGGCTTCCAGGGTGAGCTGGCCGGTGACGGCATGGAGCGGGCCTTCTTCGGGACCGACGCCTTCAATGTGGGCATCGCACCCACCTACACCTGCGACCCCCGTACGGGCGCCGATCAGGTGGGTGAGACCACGTTGAATCTGAGCTGCTTCGGCATCCCGGAGTTCGGCAAGACCGGACCCACCCAGCCTCCCTACTACATCCGGCTGGTGAAGGGGCGCTGGAATAACGACATCACGCTGTTCAAAGACTTCGACTTCGACGAAGACCGGCGCCTGCAGTTCCGGGCGGGCTTCTTCAACCTGTTCAACCAGGCCTATCCGCGAACGTACGGCGGTCCCGGCGAGGACATCAACGTCTACCTCGATACCTCCTGCCTCCAGGAGGTGGACGATGTCCCCAATGGGGTCGGCGGTACTTCCACCGGAGTCTGCGACCCCACCGGCGGTTTCCGGTTCACCGACTTGACCAACGCCGAGTTCGGCAAGATCGTGAGCAAGCGGGGTCGCCGGGTGATCGAACTGGCCCTGAAGTTCTACTTCTAGAGGTCAAGGTCAGCCCGTTTCGGAGGGGAGAGCCCGGCTCTCCCCTCCGTTTTTCATTTCCGCCTGCCTCCCGGTTTCGCCTGGAGACCCGGCCGGGATTTGTCTTTTCCGGCGGGTGGCCTTGCCGGTGGACCTGGAATCCCATCGCCGCCCGCAGGAGCGTATACTTTCGGAAGGCCCGACCGTCGATTTCTGCCGGCAGTCGGAGGGCAGGCCTTGAGACCGGCCGGCGGTTGCGCCGGGCGTCGAGAGGAGCAAGATCGTGAGACGTGGGCTTTCCGTTTTTTTCGGCTGCCTCCTGCCAGGGGGGGCCGTTGCCCTTGCTCTGGCACAACCCCCACAGCCGTCGGACGAGACGATCCGGGCGCGCGCGACCACCGTGCTGGTGGACGTGGTGGTCCGCCATCGGGATCGGGGAGCGCTGCGGGGGCTGCGAGCCGATCAGTTCGAGGTCCTGGAAGACGGCGTCCCCCAGAAAGTGATCTACTTCCAGGAAATGGGCAGTGGGTCGGCAAGCCTGGGCGGTGGAGATACGCCAACCGTGGAACCGGACCTCGTCCGGGGGATACCGGGGGCACAGGTGCTGGGGTCCGACCTGGCAAGAGAACGGTTCATTGCCCTGGTCTTTGATCGACTGTCGCCCACTTCCCGGTCCAATGCCCGGGAGGCGGCTGTCCGGTTCGTGCAGCAGGCCCGGTCCCAGAATCCCAGGATCGGCGTATTTCTGATCGACCTCTCCCTGAGAACTTTGCAGTTTTACACGCAGGACACCGGCCTGGTGGTGGCGGCCATCGACCGGGCGATGGGTGCCGCGACCTCACAGGCAACGTCGGTGGCCGGCGAAATCGCCGCTGCCTCTGCTGCTGGCGACCGGGCCGCTGCCGCCTCCGCCGCCGCTGCTTCATCGATCACCACCGGCCCTGGGGCCGACAACCAGGGAGCCGCCCAGATCGCCGGAGTCGCGGGTGCGGATGCGTTGCTGGCAGCCATGCAGCAGAGGATGGCGGAGACATTGGAGATCCTCCAGCGGGATCAGCAGGGACACGTCACCACGGACGGACTGCTGGCGGTGGTCCGGGCGCTGGCCCTCATGCCTGCGCGCAAGACCGTCGTGTTTTTTTCCGAGGGAGTCTCGCTGCCGGAGGCGGTCATCAAGAGGTTCCGTTCGGTCATCAACGCCGCCAACCGCTCCAACGTGGCAGTCTATGCGGTTGATGCCGCAGGACTGAGAGTTGAAAGCACCGGCCAGGCCTCTCTGCAGGGTATCTCGGATCTGGCGGGACGACGCCAGAATCAGGCGTTCAGCGGCCGCGAGGATACGTCGGGTCCCATGCTTCGACAGCTCGAACGCAATGAAACCCTGATCCGCGCGGATCCCCACACCGGTCTGAACATGCTGGCGGAGGAGACCGGAGGCTTCCTGATCCGGGACACCAACAACCTGGCGGCGGGTTTGGGCCGGATCAGCGAGGACATGGAGTCGTACTATCTGCTGGCATATACGCCCAGCAACCAAAACCTGGACGGGCGTTTTCGCCGGATTGAGGTCAGGGTGAATGTACCCGCGGCAAGAGTGCAGTTTCGGCGCGGCTACTATGCTGTCGATGTGGCTCTGGATGAACCCCTCCTGGAGTACGAAGCGCCGGCGGTGGCCCTGCTGGGCAGTGGACAGCCAAGGCAGGACTTCGAGTTGCGGGCAGGTGCCTTCAACTTCCCTGAACCGGATCGTCCGGCGAATGTGGCGCTGCTGGTGGACGTCCCACCGGGGACGCTGTCCTACGCCCCCGACGAGAACCAGCAGGAAGTCTCGGATTACGCAATCGTGGCGGCCTTCTGTGACCAGTCGGGTGCGATCCTGCACAAGACCAGCCAACAGTACCGTCTGGCCCGGGCATCGGTTGGGGGAGGCGACGGAATCCTGTTTTACCGGGAGGTTCGTCTTGATCCGGGCCATTATCAGGTCAGGGTGGCTGCGTTCGACTCCGTCAGTGGGAAGGGAGCGGTCCGGGAGCTCAGCCTGGAGATCCCGGCGCCCCCAGGCGATCGGCCTCTGCTGAGCAGCCTGATTGCCGTGGACCGGGCAGAGGCGGTGCGGCCGGGCTCGGCGGGGGGAGATACGCTGCTCAGCACCGGAGAACTCCTGCTTTACCCCAACCTGGATACTCCCATCTCCCGGAGCCGAAGACAGGAACTGCCGTTCTACTTCACGGCATACTCGAAGCAGCCGCTGGCCGAAGCCTACGTTGAACTCCTCGAATACGGGAAACGGATCAGCTTGAACAGAATCCAGCTTCCGGGCCCGGACCCCCAGGGGAGAATCCGCTATTTGGGATCGATTCCCATCACCCGGCTGGAACCGGGGATTTACACGCTTCGGGTACTTCTCCCGGCGGGAGATCAACTGGTAGGTCGCGACCGGCGGTTGGTGCTGGTCCAATAGCGGTCGTATGCTGGGGCGGCAAGCCTGGCGAAGCTGGATGCTGGCATGGGGACCGGCGTTTGTCGTCTGTCTGCTTCCGGGGTCCGCCCCCCTGTGCGTCGCCGCCCAGCGGCCTTCGCCGGAAGTGGAAGCATTGGCGGCGGCCCGTGCCGGGGATGCTCAAGGAGCGATCCGGTTGCTGGAGGAACTTTCGGGGCCGGCCGCCTCCCGTGCCCGTGGATGGGGCGAGCTGGGTTCCGAACTGTACCGCCGGGGTGATTACCGCAACGCCGCAGAATGCTTCCGGAGGATGGCTGAACTGCTCCCCTCCGACGGTCCCTCCCGCGCGTGGCGTGGTTTGTGTGAATTCAGGCTGGGGGACTACGAGCGGGCCTTGCTCCATCTGCAGGAGGGACGGGTACGCGGGCTGGAGGCGTTCCCTGAACTGCGCACCGAAGCACGGCTGACGGCCGGCCTGCTGATGAACCGCTTCGGAGAGTTTCAGGCCGCCTTCGAGACGCTGGAGCCATTTGCGAAGGAATCTGTTGTTCCTCCGGAGGTACTTCTGGGTTTGGGTCTGGCGGCGCTGCAGTACCCCTTCTTGCCGTCGGAAGTGCCCGAGGATCGACGGGCAGTGGTGCAGCTTGCAGGGGAGGCGACCTGGGCGGTGGTAGCCCATGAATTTGCGCGGGCGGACGAGCTCCACCGGAGGCTGCTCGACCAGTACCCCCGACAGGCGGGGGTCAACTATGCCTGCGGGGTCTATCTGGCGGGTCGCAACCGGGATGCGGCCATGGAGCGTTTCCGGGAGGAGCTGCGGGTGAACCCCTGGCATGTCCCATCGCTGCTGCAACTGGCGTTCGAGTACATCGAGCGCGGTCAGAGCGGCGAAGGTCTCGAACATGCCCGGCGGGCCCTGGAGATCGAGCCTGATTCCTACAAGGCGCTCTTTGCGCTTGGTTGGGCGCGGCTGGAGCAGGGAGAAATCGAAGCGGCGATCGAGGCACTGGAACGAGCGGTGGCATTCGAGCCGGCGGTGCCGGAGCTGCGCTTCACCCTCGCCCGGGCTTACCAGCGGGCGGGGAGACCGGAAGACGCCGCCCGGCAACGTTCGGTTTTCCAGGAACTCTCCGAAGCCAAGCGGAGGCTCCGGAACCGGGTGAAACAATGACCTGCGGTCCGTTTCAGTGGTTCTTCGATTGCTTCGAGCGGAAGCGCCGCTGGAATGTCGTGCCGGCGGCTCTGGTGCTCGGAGGGTCGCTGTTCGGCGGGCCGGTGGGGTGGGGGCAGCCCCCGGAGCGTTCCGCCGGGCCGGAGATCCCAGCTCTGGTGGCGGCCGCCGATCAGGCGCGCGAAGGGGGGCGGCTGCAGGAGGCGGCTGAACTGTACCGCAGGCTGGTCGATCTGCAACCGGAGGAACGTCGCTCCCGCTGGTTCCTCTGTACCACTCTCTATGACCTGCGGCACTTTGATGAAGCCAGGCGGCAAGCTCTCCAACTCACCGAGCGCTGGCCGGATTTCGGACCGGGACATGCCGTGCTTGGGTTGGCCCTCTTTCAGCTCGGCGATTACGGGGCGGCACTGGAGCGCTTTCAGCAGGCGCGAATCCGGGGTTTTGGCAAGGAGGCGGAGCTGCAGCGGGTGACCCGATACTTTGGCGCCCTCGCCCTCAACCGCCTGGGACGGTTCGAGGCCGCCTATCAGGCACTCAGAGGCTTTGCGTACGAGAACCGGCGAAGTCCCGGAATCCTGAACGCCTTCGGCCTTTGCATGCTGCGGCTGACCCATCTGCCGGACGAAATCCCCGAGGAGATGAGGCAGCTGGTCCGCCGGGTGGGGGAGGCGACTTTCGCCTGGGAATCCGGATCCCGGGAACAGGCGAAGCAGGAAATTGGGAGAATTCTGCAGGAGTATCCGGAGGTTCCCCATCTCCACTACTCTTGGGGTGTGCTGCTGCTGAGTTCAAACCCCAGCGAGGCCCTGAACCTGTTCCTTCGGGAACTGGAAATTACGCCGACGCATCTGCCGGCCCTGGTGGAGGCGGCGCTGGAGCATATCCGGCGGGGCGAATACGAGCAGGCGAGACCCTTTGCCGAGAGGGCGTGTCAGGTGGATCCGGCGTCGTTTGCGGGGCCATATCTGTTGGGGCAGGTTCTGCTGGAGACGGGGTCCCCGGCAGAGGCGCTGGTTTTGCTGGAACAGGCGGTGCGGCTGGCGCCGTCGCGGCCGGAGACCCATTTCGCCTTGGGCCGGGCATACCAGCGCGTGGGGCGGCGCGAGGACGCCCAGCGGGAACTACGGGAATTCGAGCGCCTGCGAACGCTGATGAAAGACGCCGAGGAGTTCCTCACCCGCCAGGATTACTCGGTAACCCGGGAGCCCGAACCGTGACGATCCCGCACCTTTCGCTCCGGTTTGGGAGAACCTGCCCACGCTGGGCCGGCCGGCTCGCGGCCGCCAGCCTGCTGGCCGTCCTGGGGGGTGTGCCGGCGATGGCGGTGCCGCAGGATTTCGACGCCCTGTCCAGGTCCGCTGCGGAGGCACGGGACCAGGGACGCTGGCTGGACTCGGTGGACGCCTACCGGAAGGCGCTGGAGCTCCGTCCCGACTGGGCGGAGGGCTGGTGGTACCTGGGGACAGTCCTTTACGACATGGACCGGTATGGGGAGGCGGCGGCCGCCTTCGACCGGCTGCTCAAACTGGTGCCGGTCAGCGGTCCGGCCCGTGCTATGAAGGGGCTGTGCGAGTTTCGGCTCGGGGAGTACCCGCGGGCGCTGACCGGCCTGATCGAGGCCAGGTTGATGGGCCTCGGAGACAACCAGAACCTGATCCAGGTGGTCCGTTATCACCTTGCCATCCTGTTGACCCAGGCCCGGCGTTTCGAGGAAGCCCTGGAAGTGTTGAAGGAGTTTGCGAAGCGGAACACGCGGAATCTGTCCCTCATCGAGGCTTTCGGACTGGCCGCGCTGAGAATGCCCGTGCTGCCGGTTGAGGCGCCTCCTCAGCGCCGGGAGGCGATCCTGTTGGCGGGCGGCGCCGCCTACGAATGCGCCCGGGACAACTTCCCCACGTGTGAAGCCATGTTCCGGCAGTTGATCGAGCGGTATCCGAAGGATGCCCCCGCCCGATACGCCTTCGCCTACGCGCTGTCGAATGTCCGGGGACGACAGGGTCTGGGCCAAGCCGAGGCGATTGGACTTTTCAGGGAGGTGATCGAGCTGGATCCCGGGCACGTGGAGGCCCATCTGCAAATCGCGTTTGCCTATGTCGCCGCCGGCGACTTCGCCTCCGCCCGGGAGTATGCCCGCCAGGCCCGTGATCTGGATCCGGACTCGTTTGCAGCGCGACACCTGCTGGGCCGCAGCATCCTGGAGGATGGGGGCGACGTGCAGGAAGCCGTCCGCGAACTGGAGGTGGCGGCCCGCCTCGCACCCGACATCCCCCAGGTACGGTGGGCGCTGTCGCGGGCGTACCGGAAGGCGGGAATGACCGCGGCCGCCGAGCGGGAGGCCCAGGAGTTCAGGCGGCTCAACGAGCTGCGCGAAGAGTGGATCCGGAAGGTTCTGCGATGAAGTGGCGGCTGGCCGCACTGCTGGTGGTTCTCGCGGCGAACCGGTGGGGCTTCCCTCAGCCGTCCCAGGAGCTGCTTGAACGGGCGGTGGCCCTCCAGGAACGCGGTCGGCATTCGGAGGCACTGGAACTGTACAAAGTGCTGCTGGAACGGGGCCACACCCACCCCGATCTGCTCACCAATGTGGGCGCCGCATATGCCGCCGTGGGTGATTACCGGCAGGCCATCGCCACCTATGAACAGGCCAAGACTTTGGGCGGTGACAGCGTCGCCCTGCACTTCAACCTGGGACTCGCGTACTACAAGTCGCAGCAGCCGGAACCGGCGCTGGCGGAGCTGAACCGGGTCCTGGAACTCGATCCGTCCAACGCCCGGGCCCGCCTGCTGGCAGCCGATCTGTGGTTTCAGCGCGGAGAGACCGGCATGGTGATCGAACTGCTGCAGGCGATGGGGGGAACCGCCGGCGAGGACCCGGCCGTGGCATACCTGCTGGGGACGGCGCTGATTCTCGAAGGTCGGCTCGCCGAGGGTCAGTTTTACATCGACGCGGTGTTGCGACAGCCTGACAGCGCCCCGGGACACGTGATGCTGGCCACCGCCTACCTGCGTGGGGACAGACTCGAGGAGGCCGCCCGGGAGATCCGCCGGGCGATCGAGCTGGCTCCCGAGCTGGCGGGCAGCCACGCCATGCTGGGGCAGATCCTGCTGCGGCTCAAGCGGCTGGACGAAGCTCAAGCGGCGTTCCGCCGGGAGCTGGAGCTGAACCCCCTGAACTTCGACGCCAACCTCCACCTCGGGGGACTGCTCAAGGATGCCGGCGCCTACGACGAGGCGAAGCCGCTGTTGACCAAGGCGGTCGAGCTTCGCCCCCGGGCGCCCGAGGCGCTCTACCAGCTCGGAGAACTCCAGCTCTTTACGGGCGACCTCGCGTCGGCACGAACAACCCTGGAAGAGCTGGTCCGCCTCGAGCCCCGATTCATCCGCGGTCATGCGCTCCTTGCAGCGGTCTACCACCGGCTCGAGCTACCAGAGGCGGCGGCCCGTGAGCGGGAGCTGGTGGTACAGCTTTCCGCCGAGGAGGACGCGGCCAAGCCGAAAGGGCCTCGAAACCCGTTTGCTCCGTGACCTCGTGGCGGCCCGGCGTTTACGGACCCGCGGAACCCGCCGATCAGGGATGCTCTGCGCCCCCGGGCGCCGCCGCCGCTCAGAACACGGCCTTGAGGCCGATCTGGATCACCCTGCCGTCCCGGGCTCCGGTCACCGCGCCGAAATCCCCGGCGGCGATGTTGGTGACAAGCTGGTTGAAGTTGGCACGGTTGAAGAGGTTGAACGCTTCCAGGCGTGCCTCCATCCCCAGCCGCTCCGAAACCTGCAGCCGGCGCGACAGGCTCAGATCCACCAGAAACAGGCCCGGTCCGCGGATGGTGTTGCGGCCGGCGGTGCCGAACTCTCCCGCGTCCTCGGGCAGAGACTTGCGCTGGAAACAACCGGTCCGGAACCACTGTTCCGGCCGGTGCGGCGCGTCCTGGTTGGGATCGCAAACCTGGTCCGGACGGTTCTGCTGATAGCGGAGGGCGATATCCTGGGGTTCCACCGCGGTATAAGGAAAGCCTCCCTGAAGCTGCACAATCGACGACAGCCGCCAGTCGGCCAGCGCGGCCCGGAGGGCGGCGGGCCCACCAGCCAGGGAAGGAAGGGGACGGGTCACGCTGACGACCAGGCGGTGGCGAACATCGAACTGGGCGTTACCCTTGATATCGGCCAGGCTGACCCCATCCTGGGGTCGGGGCGGCTCACCCAGGTTCAGACCGGAGACGTGATCCAGACTGTGGCTCCAGGTATAGGACAGCCACCAGGCGGAACCGTCCGCCTTGGAATTCCGCCAGCTAAGCTGCAGGGCGTCATACCAGGACCGGAACTTCGAGTAGGTGGGGCGCACCAGCCCGAATTCCGGATAGATGCGGGGACCGCGGGAGGTTTGGCCGGGCTGGTAGACTCCGGGGTTACGTTCCAGGAAACCGGGATAGTTGTGGCCCCGGCTTCCCACCCAGGCGATTTCCAGCACGCCTCTGCGTCCCGGCACCTCCTGCTGCAAGGACAGGTGATAGTGCTGCGACCAGGCGCTGCGGAACGGTTCGTCCAGCCCCCAGCCGATGAAGGTCAGAGGCAGGGGAAAACCGGTGAGCTGCAACCCCCTCCCGTCCAGGAAGGGGTCCGCCAGCCGCGCCGTGGTGAGGTTCGAAGGGAAATCGATCTGGGTCAGGGGATTGAATGGCGGCGCCAGGATGTTCTGGAAAAGATCCCCCTGCTGGGGGATGGAGTCGTAGAACACCCCCCAGCCGGCCCGGACGACCGTGCGGCGCGATGCAGAGGGACTCCACGCCAGCCCCAGCCGCGGCGCCAGGTTGTTGCGGTCGGCCCGGATGACTCCCCGCCCGACTCCCGGATCTCCGGGGTAAACCAGCCCCGCCGGCGCCTCCGGAAACACCGTCGAACGGATGCCGGGAAGCCATCCGTTGACCCGGTCAGCCGCCTCCTGGAAAGGTAACGGCAGTTCGTAGCGGACTCCGAGATTCAGGGTCAGAGTCGGTGCCAGGTCGACGTCGTCCTGCAGATATAGGCCGATCAGGTACCCCGTACCATCCTTGAGGGGATCACCGCCCCCCTGGCGGTAGCGGCGGCTCAAACCCAGCAGAAAATCGGCGGCGGCGTTGCGGGTGTAGGTTCCGTCAAAGGTGTGGTCGCCGTTGGGGCGGTTCAGAAATGCCACCTGGACGGTTTCCCGCAGAAGGTTGACGCCAAACCGCAGGAAGTGGCGACCGTGCAGATAGCTGAAGTCGTCGCTGAGCTGGAGGCCGTGGTTGAGCCGGCGGGAGAAGATCTGCTGGCCGTCGCCCAGCGAGAAGTAGCCGCTGAGGCTGACATAGGGCAACCCCACGGCGCTGGGTTGAGTGTTGAGGGTCTTGAAGCCGAAGTCGGCGGAAGCAGTGCCGCTGGTGGTCTGGGGACGGGCGAAGATCCGGTTGAAGGAAGCCCGCGCGACGTGGATCAGCGATGAACCGAAAACCTGGGTGTGCGAGACCATCACGTCCTGGAGGCGGCTTTCGGAGTTCTGCCCTGCTGGGGAGAAGTCCGAGCCCCCCAGGGGATTGCGCAGGGAACCGTCGCTGAACAGATAGCGCACGAAGAGCGTGCCGCCGGGATTGAGTTGCCCGTCCAGCCGGATTCCGAACTGGTTGCGGTGATCCATGACCTCAGGAGACCGGGTGTACCGTTCACCCGGGCTGTTGGGCAGGGGAACCAGTTCGTCCAGCAGGCGCAGGGCCAGGGGGTCCAGCCGATTCTCGGGAATCCGATTGCCCGGGAAAGGCAGTCCAGTCAGAGGATCCCGCAGGACCCCCGGGAACGCCGAGAAGTCCCCCACCCTTTCGGCCGCCGTGAGGACCCGGCGACTGGCGGTGATTCCCTGGGTGTTGCGGTAGCCCTCGTAATAGCCGAACACGAACCAGCGGTTGCGCACAAGGGGACCGCCCACGGTGCCGCCGAACTGGTTCTGGCGCAGCGTGGGGCGTTCGCGGGCAAAGAAGTTGCGTGCCTCCAGGGCATCGTCCCGGTTGAATTCCCAGGCGGAGCCGTGCCAGCGGTTGGTGCCGGAACGGGTCACCACATTGACCACCGACCCGCTGTTGCGTCCGTATTCGGCGGAATAGTTGTGGGTGAGGATCCTGAATTCCTGGATGGCGTCCGGCGGCGGTCGCAGCACGAAACCCGAGTTGAACGTGTCGTTGTTGGTGGCGCCGTCCAGCAGGAAGTTGTTGGACTGGTTGCGCTGTCCGTTGACGCTGAACCCGGAAGTGACAGCCCCGAAGCCGCCGGGGGTGGCGTCGCCGCGGGCGCCGCCCAATCTCTCGGGAGGTGCCACCACTCCCGGCATCAGGGTGCCGAGCTGGGCGAAGTTGCGGCCGTTGAGAGGAAGCTCCAGTACGGCACGCTGGTCGACCACCTGTCCCAAGGTCGCATGACTCGTCTCGGTGGCGGGAACCAGGGCCGTCACGGTCAGGGTTTCCGCCACCCCCGCCACCGGCAGCACCAGATCGACCCGCAACGTCTCCTCCAGGCTGAGCCGGAGTTTGCCGCTGTGGACCGGCTGGAAGCCCGGGGCCTGCGCCGAGACCTGGTAGGGCCCCGGCTGGAGCGAGGGGATGCGATAGCCGCCGTCGGAGTTGGTGGCGGCGGAGCGGACCAGGCCGGTGTCCGGACTGGTCACCACTACTTGCGCGTTGGCAATGGGAGCGCCGAGGGGATCCGTAATCCGCCCGGCAATGGTTCCCACGGCCTGCGCGGCCAGCGGACTGCAGCTCAGCAGCAGGCAGGCCACCGGAACTAAACGCCGTTTGCGAGCCAGATACCGTTTCATGTTGAGCGAAGTATAGCGACCTTGAGGTCCGGATGAGGGGTCCTACAGATTGCTCGACTCCAGACTGGCGGCGGCTTCTTCGCTCAGCGGCAGGTGAAGGCCGCACTCCTGTCTGACTCCTCCGAAGCGCGTGTCCCGTTCGTGGGTGTCCGTGACGCTCAACGGCCGGCTGGAATGCCAGTCGCCCACTGAAACGTAGCCCCGGTCGAACAGCGGATGGTAGGGCAAGTCGTGCCGCTGCAGGTACTCATGAACCTGGCGGGAGGACCACTCCAGGATGGGGAGCAGCTTGTAGTACCCGTCGACGAAATCCACCCGGGGAAGGCCGTTGCGGTGGCGGGTCTGCTCGCGGCGCAGGCCGCTCAGCCAGGCCCGGGCGCCCAGTTCGCGGAGAGCCCGCCGCATCGGCTCCACCTTCCGCAGCAGGTGGTATCGGTCGAGCTGCTGGGGACCGAGCTCCCACAGGCGGCCGTAAAGAGCTTCCATCCGTGCGGGACTCACAGGGGACTGGTAAACCTTGAGGTTGAGGTTGAGCCGGTGGGTCAGTTCCTCGGCGAAGCGGTAGGTCTCGGGGAGCAGGTAGCCCGTATCCACCCAGATCACGGGAATCTTGGGCACCACCTGGGTGACCAGGTGGAGCATCACGGCGGATTGGACACCAAAGCTTGTGCTGATGACCAATCCGTCACCGAAAACCTCCGCACTCCACCGCACGAACTCCCCGGCCGGCAGACCGTCGCTGTCCCGGCGCAGCCGTTCCAGCTCCGCCTGTTCGGGAGGAGATTCAGCTTGTATTGCGCCCATGGACGGAAATTATAGATTAAGACGATCAGGAAAGTCTACTTTGGCCCGTGCGGTGGCTGGGAGCTCGTTCGACCCGGCGCGCCGACGGGCCCAACGTCAGGCGGCGGGAGCAGCTCCCTGCTTGAGACCCAAAGTCAGAGTCGCGATCCTCAAGCTCAGCGGCACATCCTCACACCGCACAAAGCCGACCTCCCGCATGAGCGCCTGCAGTTCGGCGGGTTCGGGAAACTCCTGCACCGACTGAGGGAGATACGAGTACGGTCCCTCCTGGCCGGACACCAGACGCCCGAGCCTCGGCAGGACGCGCGTGAAATAGAACAGGTAGGCGGGACGGACCACCGGCAGCGTGGGCAGGGAAAACTCCAGTACCGCCAACCAGCCCCCGGGTTTCAGCACCCTCAGCATTTCACTCAAGCCCGAGCGGTAATCCTCCAGGTTGCGCAGACCGAAAGCGACAGTGGCGCCGTCAAAGCAGGAGGCCGGGAAGGGAAGGCGAAGGGCGTCGCCCTCCACCCAGCGTACCGGCCCGTTCCTCCCTCGCCGCTGCGATTTGACCAGGGCTCGCACCAGCATCGGATGGCAGAAATCACATCCCACAACCCGGGTGCGTCTGCTCAGTTCCAGCGCCAGATCGCCGGTACCGGTACACAGGTCCAGCACGAGGGGCGCTGCAGGCAACCGTCTGAGCAGCTCCTGCCGGGTGACGTACCGCCACCACCGATCGATGGAAAGGGAGAGTACGTGGTTGAGCAGGTCGTAGCGGTGGGCCACCGAAGAGAACATCCGCCGGATCTGCGGCGACCCGCGGTGCACCATGCTCAGGCTTCCACTTCCGCCACCGCCCGGGCCCAGACCTCCGCCAGAAGCTGATGGTCGAAGCCGGACTGAATGGTGGTGTGTCCGATCCCGGTGAGCAGCACGAAAACCGTCTGGTCGTCCCGGCGCTTCTTGTCCCGCAGCATGGCCTCCGCCAACGCGTCGAAGGCGACATCGGCGGCGCTGGGCGGCTGGATGATGCGCACAATCAGCCGGGAGATCCGTTGTGCCTCCTCTGCCGGGAGCCCGCTGCGCAGCAGGGAAAGATGGGTGGACGCCAGAGTCCCGTAGGCGATCGCTTCGCCGTGCAGGTAACGGCGGTACTCGGTGGCGGCCTCGAGCGCATGGCCGAGAGTGTGGCCGAAGTTCAGGATGCGGCGGAGGCCGCTTTCCTTTTCATCCAGCCGGGTCACCTCGGCTTTCAGCTCGCAGCAGCGCGCAACCAACTTTTCCAGCGCCGCGCCATCCCGTGCCAATACCGCTTCCAGGTTGGCCTCCAACCATTCGAAAAAGGCACGGTCCGAAATCAGGCCGTATTTGGCCGCTTCCACCAGGCCGGCCCGGAATTCGCGCTCCGGAAGGCTCCGCAGCGTTGCGATGTCCGCCAGCACCAGGGCCGGCTGGTAGAAGGCCCCGATCAGGTTCTTGCCGAGGCGGTGATTGACGCCGGTCTTGCCGCCCACCGAGCTGTCCACCTGCGCCAGCAGGGTGGTCGGGATCTGGACATAAGGTACTCCGCGCAGAAAGGTGGCAGCCACGAAGCCGACGATGTCCCCAGTCACCCCGCCCCCCAGCGCCAGCAAAGTGGTCTGTCGGTCGGCTTTCTGGGCGATCATGAAGGTGTAGATGTTCTCGACGGTGTGCAGATTCTTGTGCTGTTCTCCCTCCGGGATCAGCAGGTGAAAGGCGTCGAAACCGTCCGCCTCCAGGTCGGCCTGCAGCCGTTCCCCATACAGCTCGAAGACATTCGGGTTGCTGATGAGGATGACTCTGCGTCCGATTCCCCGGGAACGCAGATGGGCCGGCGCGGAGGCCAGCAACCCCTCAGCGATCAGGATGTCGTAGCTGCGCTGCCCCAGATCGACGCGTACCGTCTTCATGACGCCGAAGGTGTCAGAACTCCCTCCAGCGGACTGCTGGCGGTGGCGTAAAGCTTGCGGGGGATCCGGCCGGCGAGGAAAGCCAGGCGTCCCGCGATCACGGCATGACGCATGGCGGTGGCCATGGCGACCGGATCGCGGGCGCCGGCGATGCCGGTATTCATGAGCACTCCATCCACCCCCAGTTCCATGGCGATGGTGGCGTCGGAGGCGGTACCCACCCCCGCATCCACGATCACCGGCACGGTGGCCTGTTCGAGAATGATCCGGATGTTGTTGGGGTTCTGGATCCCCAGTCCCGAGCCGATGGGCGCACCCAGCGGCATCACCGCCGCGGCTCCCGCCTCCTGCAGCTTCCGGCAGACGATGGGATCATCGTTGGTGTAAGGCAGGACGATGAATCCTTCCCGAACCAGTTGCCGGGTGGCGGCGATCAGTTCCTCGTTGTCCGGAAACAGGGTCTTGGGATCGCCGATGACTTCCAGCTTCACAAAATCCGACAGCCCCGCCTCCCTGCCGAGCCGGGCATAGCGGATCGCCTCTTCGGCGGAATAGCAGCCGGCGGTGTTGGGCAGCAGCATCAGCCGGCTGGTATCCAGGTGTGCCAGGAACGACTCGGGTCCATGGTCATTGAGGTCGATCCGGCGCACCGCCACGGTGACGATTTCGGCGCCGCTGGCTTCGATCGCCCGGCGCATGGTGGGGTAGTCAGGGTACTTGCCGGTACCCACAATCAGCCGGGACTGGAACTCCCGGCCGGCGATTACAAGTTTGTCGTCCATCAGTTGCTCCCGCCGCCGACGAAGTGCACGATTTCAACCGAGTCGCCGGCGCGCAGCCGGAACTCGTCCCAGCGCTGCCGGGGAACAATCTCCCGGTTGACCTCGGTCGCCACCCGTTCCAGCTTGAGTCCCAGAACGGCCAACAGCTCCCGCACGGTAATCCCTTCCGGCACTTCGCGGCGCTGTCCGTTGATGACGATTTCCATTCTGGCAGCTCTCCGCCTTCGGGTCGAGCCGGCGCCGGCGAACCCGCGCAGGCAGCAGGAATTATCGCATGGAGGGAGTCGGGAGACAGGAGTCGGGAGACAGGAGTCAGGAGTCAGTGGTCCATGAGCGGGGCGCACACCCGCGGGGGAGAAAGATGAGCTTTCCACTCGGATCCGCGGAGCAGTCGGATGACTCGGAGGCCTCGGACCACTCGGAGAGGGTTGGCTGACTTTCTCGGTAGGAGTCGGGACACAGGTGTCGGGAGACAGGAGAGGGGCAAACACCCGAGGTGGCGGTCTCCCGACTCCTGACTCCCGACTCCTGACTCCCGACTCCTGACTCCCGACTCCTGACTCCCGTTTGAACACAAAGGATCCCCTGGGATAGGCTGGATCCCCATGATCCGTCTCTGGAGGCGCCGTCTGCTGCGGGGAATGCTGTTGCTGCTGGCGGCCTGTCCCGTGGCCGGCCAGTCACGGCACAACCTCCTGCTGGTCACCATCGACACCCTGCGGGCCGATCACCTCGGCTGCTATGGCAGCGAGCGGGTGCGTACTCCGCACTTGGACGCGCTCGCCGCCCGAGGAACGCGCTTCCGGCATGTGATCGCACCGGTGCCCCTGACGCTTCCCTCCCACGCCTCGATCCTCACCGGCGTTTACCCGTTGCATCATGGAATCCGCGACAACACCGGTTTCATCCTCGCCCCGGAACAGGTGACTCTGGCTGAGATCCTGTCCAGCCTGGGCTGGGAGACCGGCGCCTTCGTCGGATCGTTTGTCCTGGACGCCCGGTTTGGGCTGAACCAGGGCTTTGACCGCTATGCTTCTGATTTCGACCTCTCCGGACTGGACACCATCGCCCCCGGACTCATCCAGAAGCGTGCCGGCGAGGTCAAGGCGGCAGCGGTGGACTGGCTGCGCCGGAGGCCCCACCCCGAGCGTCCCTTTTTCGCCTGGGTGCATTTCTACGACCCGCACGCCCCCTACGATCCGCCGGGAGAATTCGCCCGGACTTACGCACCACACCTCTACGGCGGAGAGGTGGCCTATGTCGATCAGGTGGTGGGGGAACTGCTCGACGACCTGAAAGCATTGGGGCGGGATCAGGACACCATCGTCATCGTCACCGGCGACCACGGCGAAAGCCTCGGGGAACATGGCGAGAAGACCCACGGATTCTTCATCTACGAAGCCACCCAGGCGGTGCCACTGATCTGGTTCACGCCGGGTGCGGACGGCGGGCGGGTGGTGGAAACGCCGGTACGATTGATCGACATTGCGCCGACAATCCTCCAGCAACTGGGCCTGCGGGTGCCTGCCTCCATGCAGGGGACCGGCCTGCTGCGTGCCCTGATGGGCCGCGAGCCCGCGGCGTCCCCCGCCTACGCGGAAAGCTACTATCCCCGCCTGCAGTTCGGCTGGAGCGAGCTTCGGAGCCTGTATCGTCCGCCTTACAAGTACATCGAAGCGCCCGAACCGGAGCTTTACGACCTCAGCCGCGACCCGGGGGAGACCAGGAACCTGTACTCCTCCCAACAAAGCCTGGGTCGATCCCTGCGTCAGGAGCTGATGGAACTGATCCAGCGATACAGCGCCGGTGCCGCCGGACCCTCCCGGCAACTGGACGCTGAAACCGCAGCCGCCCTGGCTTCGCTGGGTTACGTCTCGCTGTCGGCGGGCACTTCCGCCGGAGACCGGACCTACCTCGAGTTGCCGGACCCCAAGCGGAAGGTGGCCCTGTATGAACGAACCACCGAGACCTATACGCTGTTGCGGACGGGCAGGTACGCGGAAGCGCTGGCGGGTTTCGAAGCGGTTCTGAAGGAAGATCCCGGGGCCAGTTTCGTCTATCACCCCATGGGAATGGCCTTCGCCCGGATGGGACGCCACCGGGAGGCGGTGTCCTGGTTTCGGCGGGCCGAGACCGCCTTCCCCGCTGATGCGATGCTGTATTTCAACCTGGGCAGTTCGCTGTTGCGGTTGCAGAACTGGGCGGAGGCCGAGACCGCCTTCAGCAAGGCCCTTCAGCTCGACCCGGCGCACTTCCGGGCGCGGGCCAACCTGGCCGGCCTGTGGCTGCAGGCGGGCAAGGCGAAGGAGGCTTTGCAGGCGGCGGAAGAGGTGCTGGCGTTACACCCGCAGTATGAAATTGCCCTGGTCAACGCCGGCATGGCCGCGGCCGCCCTGGGACGTGTCCCCGAGGCGATCCGTTACCTGGAACGGGCAGTGGACGCCAACCCGAACCACGCCCGTACCCTGCTGGCACTGGCGGACCTCCACGAGCGTTCGGGGAATACCGCCGCGGCGGCCGACTATCGCCGTCGGGCGGCCGCCGCCAAACCGCGCTGAATCGGCTTCTGCTGAACCGTGGGCGGGGAAGATCACGGCAGCCGGAAACTCTCAACCCGGACCGCAGACCGGTGGCTGGCGGTGTCGGTGACTTTGAGCGTGAATCGGTAGGTACCGGGCGGCAGCCTGCTGATGTCGAACATCAGCGCCATGGGGCAGATCCGGGAGTCCGGCGACGTCACCAGCGACTGTTGGGGGACCTGGAGGAAGATGGCCTGGTCGGTGGCGAGGCTGTAGTCGAAGAGGTAACGGCGGACAGGATCCTTGACGTCGGGAGGCGGATACACTTCAAAGTAAGCGTAGAGAGGCGAATTCCGGTCCGCCGGTTCGGGGCGCCGGGGCAGGAAGCGCATCCCCTGGAAGACCAGTCCCTGTGCGGTGCCGCCTTGATCCGGCTCCACCGCCTGGGTCAGCACCAGACTGCTGAGGACCACTTCCCCTGGGGCCGGTGCAGGCAGTTGCAGCGTGGTCTCGGAGCCACCCACACGACGGTTGGCGAGATCCTGGAACCAGCAGCCCAGGCGGTAATTTCCGGGCGGCAACCGGAAGTGATTTGAGAAGCTAAGCTTGTCGTATTGCCGGTCGGGCAGCAGGGTGTAGGTGAGGGTCTCGTCCAACCGGTCCGCAACTTCGTCCCCGGCGCCGGCTGTCACCTGGCAGAAGACGTCCACCTGGGCACGGCGGAGTTCTCCATCCGCCCGGAATTCCACCGCCGCCGCCGCAAGCTCGGCGGTGAAGGCGAGATGCCAGTCGGTTTCAAGCAGGAAGGTCAAGGTGTCCAGACTTACAGACAGGCTGTCGAAACGGGTTTCCGCCTGGACCTGCTGGTGCAGCTCCTCCCAGGCCTCCCGTCGGCGTTCCTGTTCCCGAAGGCGTTTCTCCAGCAAATCCCCTGGTGAGCGCAGCCAGTCGGCGATATAGCGGTCAGTCTCTCCGGAACTGGTCAGGATGGCTCCACCCATCCCAATTCCCGGACCTGCGGAAACCAGCCGCATCCGCTGGGAAGTCGCCATGAGATCCTGGGCGCCCTTGGGTCCCCGGTCGTACATCCGCATCCGTTCCTGGCCCATGACGGATTCGCTCAGGGCCCGCTGCTGAAAGACCGCCCCACTGCGGCTGAAGACCAAGGTCATGGGGCCCTGGTAGTACTCGGCATAGGGGTTGCTGTTGTAGCTCCAAACCTCAGTGTCCTGCTGCAAATTCCTGCCCAGCGGAGGTCCGTGGATGATGTAGACCCGGCCGCGGTCGGTCTTCCAGCCGGGAGTTGAGCCCTCCCGGAAGTGCTGGGTCACATACTTCAGGCGGGCGGCATGTTCCTCCCGGTATTCGTTGGCAGGTGTTCCCGGGGTAGGATCCCGCCGTGCCCAGAATTCCTCGATGAAGCGGTCCCGGGCGGCGTTGTCCCGGAGCTGTTCGAAGGCCTTCCGCTCTTCCGCTCCGATGATCCAGACCACTTCCTCTTTGAGCCACTTCTCGTAGCGATCGGCTGCCATGGCGGCTGCCGCCGAAGCCAGCAGCAGGCACAGTCCCCATGCACGCTGTCCCATCAGTACACCTCAAAGCCGCCCTCGCCGGCGGCGGTGTTGCCGGACCAGAGATCGACCGCCTCCACGACCAGACGGTATCCGCCGGTGGGGAGACTGCTCAGGTCCAGGGTCTGAGCATAGCTGATCTTGCGTTCCCCGTCCCGGGTCAAGTGGGTGAGTACCACCGGCGGCAGGGACGCCGTTTCCCTGACGGCGCTGTACAGCCTGACGCGGACCTCCACCCGCGGCCGGTCGTCCCGCAGCTCCGGGCGGTAAATTTCCAGGAACAGGGACAGGCGGTCTTTGCGCCGAAAGCGGCGGTCGGCGTCAGGCACCATCATCAGGGAATCGGCGACCAGAGGGTTGAGATCGGTCAGCCTGATCCAGTCCCGTTGGGTTCGGATGCCTGCCGGGTCCAAGCCGGGCGTAATCGTTTCCACCGCCCGGCAGAAGACCGGATCCGAGAGGCGGAATCCCGACCCCCCGGTGACGGACAGCGGCAGCTCCCGACTGAACAGGCGTCCCCGGGCCCGGTCCAACACATGCACTTTCAGAACCTGTTCCCCAGGCTGCACGGCGAAGCGCGACTGGTAGGTCAGGCCTTCCCGCCGCAGGCGTTCCCGGTCGGCGGATGCCAAGTCGATCCGGTCTTCGAGTTCGGCGACGGTCCTTCCGTTTCGCTGGATTTCCGCCACGACGCTCAGCTCGGTGACGCCTTCCAGCTCCTCTCCGGAAACGCCGACCGCAAACGGCAGGTAGGCCCATCCGCCGGCTCCCTCGAACCGCCAGGCATGGAGCCGTGCCGGCAGCTCCTCGTAGAACAGCGCCGATCTCACTTCCTCCACCAACCTTCTCCGCAGCGCCCGGCGTTCCGGGGCGTCGTCCAACGGACGCCGGATCTGGTTCACCGTGCGCACCAGATCCATGGTGTCGAATGAGGCGGAATTGACAAGCAGTTCCCGGTAGAAAGCGGTCAGGTCGGTGAACCGCGGGGGTCCGGCGTAGACCAGGGTGTACTCCGAGAAGGCCGTCCGTGACCCCTGGAAAAGCGGGGTGTTGCCCAGCATTCGGGCCGACAGCAAGGGGTTGCGGGCGTGGCGGGCGGCATAGAGGACGGCCAGTTCGCCGTCCGGCACCTTCATGAAGATCATTTCCAGCGGTCCGGTGAGCGCCGCCACGGCGCGCGAGTGGAAGTACGTCCAGATCTCGGCTTCAGGGCTGTCGATGCGGATCACCGGACGGCTGCCCTCCACCGCCCCTCCCCGGACTCCCTGCTCGGGCAGTTCGATCGGTCCCCGGGACTGAGTCGGCAGGGGCTCCTCCCATTTCATGTTGGGATAGACCAGCCGCTGGTCGGGTTTGCCGTTGAGCACCCAGACCCGGGCCCGGTCGGTACCCTCGCCGAACTTCCGGTGGGCGTCGGCCACCCGGGCCAGGTACGCCTCCCGGAATTCATTGCGCTCCGTGGAGGGGTCCTGGTCCCGAACCCGCCAGAACTCCTCCACGAAGGCCGTCCGCTCTTCGGCTGAGGTCAGGGCGAGGTACTCCCTCCGCTCAGGGTCCGAGATCAGGTAGCGCACCTCGTCCAGCCAGGACGTGGAGTCTGTGGTCCCGGCACCCACGACAGCGATCAGCAGCAGGGCGGACGGATACAAGGCAAACCCCGGCTCTAGCGGCCGCCGGATCCCATCGACGCCTGAGCGGCGGCCAGGATTTCAAACCGCTCGGTTCGGGAGACGCTCTTCCCTCCCACCAGGTCCCTCACGGTCAGATCGAGCTGGTAGTTCCCCGGCTCCAGATCGCTGACCGGAAGAATCTTCACCAGGGCGGCCCGATGGTCGTTGTAAAGGCGGACGCCCTCCAGACTTCCGCCGGTAACTTCCAGCACTGTTCGGTCGCCGCGGCGGATCCGGTACTGGGTCTCCAGGGAAGGCGACTGGGTCGCCTGGTCCAGCTCCAGGCCGTAAAGCTGGAGATAGACTCCAAGTGCGTCGGTGCTGGAGAAAACGTTACCAACCCGGGGCCTCACCTTCACGTCTCCCAGGACGAACATCTGGTCGATGGGAGCGGAATCCAACGGGATGATCAGGTCGGAGAGAATCACGGAACTCGCCTGGAGCTGGTCCGGTTGGTCGGCAGGCGGAGCGATCCCCCTCCGCACCACACCGACACTGCCGCTGACCAGATCCTTGACCACGAGATCCAGGCGATAGCGCAGACCACGCTCCAGCAGGAGCACCCGCTGATAGACGGAGCGGGAGGACAGGACCCGCTCCATCTGCTCGGGGGGATAGGCCAGCACCAGATCCTCGTCGAATTCGTTGACGACGCGGTTGGTGATGCTGGTGACAACGCCGTACACAGCCAGCCGCGCCCGCCTGGCGCCGTCCTTGTCTTCAAACGAAAGCTGGCGGTTCTCGATCTCCAGCGTCACCGGCACCAGGACCTGGGTCGCGTTCAGGCTGAAGTAATCCTCGCGAACCTGGTAGGTGAGCTGGTTGAAGGAGATGTCGACCTCCACCACCTGTTTCAGGTCGGCGTACTTGAGGGGCTGGGCTGACTGGACTTGCGCCAGGCGCTCGTAGCGGGCGAAAGGACTGTCGATGCTCCTCAGGTACATCTGGGGATAGCGTTCCCGCATGCCGGGCTGGAAGAAAGGCCGTTGCGACTTGTCGGCGCGGCCCAGCTCCTCGGCTAGCGTCAGGCCGGCGCCGGGGACCCGCATCAGCGCGTCCTTTTCGTCCGGGTCCATGGTGAGCCGGTACTGTCCCGCCCAGCTGGGATCGACGAACTCCAGTTCAATGTCGCTGCCGATTCCCTCCAGGTGGCGATACCGCCAGATCTCGAAAGGATAGACTGCGGTGGAGCCCCCGCCTTCGTGCGGCTTTCGCTGATAGCGCCCGCCGGAGGGGTAGGCGATGATTTCCGTCGGGGGCCCGTGGATGATGTAGATCCGCCCGCGGTCGGTGCGCCATCCCGCCACCCCGGAGCCGAAGCGCTCGTTGGCGTATGCGATGCGCCGGTAATGTTCCTCCTTGAACTCGTTGACGGCGGTGCGGGGATCGGGGTCCCGGCGATACCAGAACTGCTCGATGAAGTTTTCCCGTTCCTCAGGAGTGGTGAGCTTGCGGAAGATTTCGCGCTCTTCATCGGTGATGATGTAGCGGACGTCCTCCTCGAGCCACTTGCGGAAATAGTCTTCGGACTCCTCCTGGCGGACGTCCTGGGCGAGGCTGGGTCGCGTCACAGCGGCAACCAGCAGCAGGAGAAGGACAGACCGGGTCTTCATCGGCGTATCTGACGGGGAATTTTAACGCGAATAAGGCTTTCAAGGGTGTGTCCGTGCCGGTCCGTGCCGGTCCGTGTTCGTCCGTGCGGGTCCATCCTCATCCGCGAACCCCAAACCGCCAGCCGCCCAACCGCCCGGCAGCCCCGAAAACCCGCCCTCCCGGCGGCGCCGCTACCCTCCGTCCTCCCGGCCCACCTTACCCAGACCGAAGGCGATCCCCTGGCGGGCGATCTCGGACGTCTTGAGAGCTTCCTCCCAGCGTTGGGCGAACTCGGGATCCCTCCGCTCTTCGATGTAGCCTTTCAGGCCCTCGAGCCGGGATAAAAACCCCCCCAGCTTGTCCTCGAATTTCCTGAGCGCCTTCCGCACGTCTTTCTCTTCGGCCTGTCCGCGCTCCACCTGGGCATCGATGTTGACCATGATCCCGTCCACCGCCCGGGTGTAGGCGAAAACCAGATCGTCCAGCGTGTAAAACTCCAGCGGGTTCTCCTCCTTCCCAGTCCACTCGACACCGTCGCGACGCCGCTCCAGCTCCCGGAGGCGGCTTTCGGCGATTTCCAGAAAGACCTCCACACGCTTCACCAGTTGCTGGGCGTACTGGACCTTGGAGAACTCGGCCTCGGTGAAACGGTCCCGGTCCCAAAGCCCCTGGGCGGGCGATGCCGAGGCGGTCCGGGCGACGAGGCCAAAACTCCCGGCAGGATTCGTCCCCTGACCCAGCGCAGAGCCAAAAAGCTGACGCAGCAGCCGGTTGCGAAAATCTTCCACCAGCTCGGCCGTCAACTCGAACTGGTGGCGCTCCTCCAACGGAACGTCCATCTTCTGGTCGTTCAACTGGATGGCGAGTTTGCGCAGGGCGATCTCCATGCGCTTCACCTCACGGTGACGCCTGTCCTTTTCGGTCAGGTCGCCCTTCGCCAGTTCCAGACCATGGGCCGCCAGACCTCTGATTTCCGCCAGGCTCCGGAACACGACGGCGAGATTGAGTTCGCCGATCTGAGTCTCCAGCCGTTTGGCCCGCTGTTCGATGGCCTCACGCAGAATCTTCAGGCGATCCGGGTACCTCGGTTTCTGCAGAAACGATCCCAGTTCCTTGCTGCTCAGGAGCTGTTCGAGCGGGAGTCTCTGTTCGGCGGGTTCCTCCAGCGCGGCGGCCGCCGGGGCGGGGAGGGGAAGGGTTCCAGCCATCGCCAGCCACAGACAGAGCCTTCCCACCCCCCACATCACATCCGCTCCGGCACTTCGATCCCCAGGACATCCAGCAGCCGCACCAGGCCCAGCCGGGTCAGGTCGATGAGGGCGGTGTAGACGTCGCGCCGGAGGGGATCCTCTTCGGACAGCACATGGTGGCGATGGTAGAAGTAGTTGAACTGCTGGGCCACGGCAAAAGCGTGGCGGGCCGCCGCAGAGAGTTCCAGCGACTCCACCGACTGCCGGGCCACTTCGTCGATGCGGGCGATATCCAGAACCAGCCCCCACAGGTCGTTATCCTGGAGGATGGAAGCGGTTTCCGGCTTGGCGAACAGCTCTTGGGCCCGGCTGCGGAAGTCCTCCACTGTCCATCCCTGGACCCGCTCGGCCAGGCGGCGGAGGATGTTGTTGGCCCGGACCACCGTGTACTGCAGGTAGGGCCCGGTTTCCCCCTCGAAACTCAACGCCTCCTCGAGGTCAAAGGCGATCACGGAAGTTCGTGTGTATTTCAGCATGAAGTAGCGCAGCGCCCCCACCGCGATCTGGCGGGCAATCCGCAGCCGCTGCTCCGCAGGCAGCTCCGGCTGACGCTGAGCCACCTCCGCCGCCGATTTTTCCACCAGCTTGTCCAGCAGATCATCCGCCTTGACGCCCAAGCCCTTGCGGCCTGAAACCTCCACGTAGGAGCGCTGCTGGTCCTCCGGTGACAACTCGATACCCAGCTCGCGGCAGCAGCGGGGGGAGAGGGCCACCATCTCGTAAGAGAAGTGGATGGAACGATCGGCCTGCTCGGAGAAGCCCAGGCTGCGCAGCCCCTGGACCACCACCCGCTGCAGATAGGACTGGCGGACGTCGATCACGTTGTAGACCCACCGCCCCTTGCCGAATCCGGGCTCCCCGGGAACGGGTTCGGTGGTGGTGGCCCAGACGACGTGGCCGTCGGGGTACTGGTGGAAGGGGCGGTAATGGAAGTCTCGGTCCAGCAGTCCGAACTTCCAGAGCTGATACGCGATGTCCTTGCCCACGTAGGTCACCGTGCCGTTGCTGCGGACGATGATCTTGTCTTCATCCAGCCGGCCTTCCTCGCCGGGAATCTGCATCACCCAGCAGCCCCGGTTGGGGCCGTCCTCGGCAAAGTAGACGGCTTTCCGTTCCCGGAGCTGGCGGAAAGCGTCTTCCCAGAATTTCAGGTGCAGGATCTCGCTTTCCCGCGGCAGGACGTCGTACTGAACGCCGATCCGGTACATGGTGGCGAGGTGTGCCCGCACAATCCGCTCCGAGATGTGCTCGCTCAGCTCGAAAAAAGGCGACCGACCGTGCTCGATGGCGTGCAGAACCTCCTGGCGGCGGGCAGGCCGGTCGCCGTCGCCCTCGTACCACTCGGAGACCTGGGCGTAGAGATCCCAGCAGTAGTAATCGAAGGGCTCCGGAATCCGTTTCACGTCCTCCAGGGACATTCCCCGAAGATAGTGGAATCCCACCACCACATCGGCCACCTGCACCCCGGTGTTGTCGATGTAGTTCTGGACCTCGACCCGCTTGCCCAGGGCCCGGCACAGGCGGACGAAGGTGTCGCCCAGGACGGCATTGCGAAGGTGCCCGATGTGGGCGGATTTGTTCGGGTTGATGTTGGTGTGTTCGACAATGATCTTGTCGCCGTCCGGCGGCGGCAGGGGGCTGCGCGTCCATTCCCAGGCGGTCTGGAAGAACCTCGGCCGGTCCAGGAACAGGTTGACATAGCCGCCGCGGGCCTCCAGTCTGCCCACTCCCGGGAGGGTCCCGATCTTCTCCACCACCTCTTTGGCGATCAGCGGAGGTGCCTTGCGCAGCACCTTGGCCAGCTGGAAAGGGAAGGGGAGCGCCAGGTCGCCGAACTCCAGACGGGGGGGCTTCTCGACCGGGATCTCGACTCCGGTCAGCCGGTACTGTCGCTCGAGAAAGTCGCGGAAACAGGCCCGGATCGAGCCGATTCGGTCCTCCAGCATACTCGGAGTATGATAACGAAAAGGCCGGCGGTCTGCCCTGACCGCCGGATCAGCGGCCTGTTGGGAGTCACGCTGCGGTGGGGGCGCGGGAGCGGAATCCGTTATGGGGAAAGTACTGTTCTTCGACGCGTTCAACGGCGTCTCCGGGGACATGATCCTGGGGGCGCTCCTGGACCTGGGCCTGCCGCTGTCCCACCTGGAGGAAGAGCTGGGCCGGCTTGGTTTGAGCGGCTATCGCCTGCGGGTGGAACCGGTGGAGAGGTGCGGCCTGCGCGGCACCAATTTCCGGGTGGAGCATGCGGGAACGTCCGGGACCCCAGCCGAGCATCCAGACCACCAGGACCGCGGGCATCGTCACGGACACGAGCACGGACGGGAACACGGACACGAGCACGGACAGGAACACGGACACGAACACGGACACGGACACCAGCACGGACACGGGCATCTGCACCGCACCTGGGCGGAGATCCGCAAGCTCCTTCAGGACTGCGATCTGGACGCCGGTGTGCGAGACTTGGCGCTGGCGGTGTTCGAGCGGCTGGCCCGGGCCGAAGCGAGGGTGCACGGGACCGCCGTGGACGACGTTCACTTCCACGAGGTGGGCGCCATCGACTCCATTGTGGATATCGTGGGAGCCTGTATCGGTTTCGAGTATCTGGGGCTGGACGAGTTCTACTGCTCTCCCCTGAATCTGGGAGGAGGAACGGTGACGTTCTCCCACGGCACCTGGCCGGTGCCGGCTCCGGCTACGGTCGAGCTGGTCCGGGACTTTCCCACCCGGCTGTCGGACATCCCGTTCGAACTGACCACACCCACCGGCGCCGCCATCGTCACCACCCTGGTGGATCCCAGGCGGCCGATCCCGCCGCTGCGCCTGCAGGCTTCGGGTTTCGGCGCCGGTGACCGCGAGATCCCGGCCATCCCCAACATGCTAAGATTGCTGGTCGCCGAGCGCCTGACCGAAAGTCAACCGGTGGGAGTGCCCGGCTCCGGCGGTCCGAACCTTGAACAGGTGGCAGTGCTGGAGGCGAATCTCGACGATCTGGAGCCGGAGACTCTCGGCTACTTCCTGGAAGCAGCCTTGAGGGAGGGGGCGCTGGACGTCTTCTTCACCCCGATTCAGATGAAGAAGAACCGGCCGGCAAGCCTGCTGACGGTCTTGTGCCGTCCCGAGGACCGGGAGCGGATGGCGCGGCTGATCTTTCGCGAGACCACAACCCTTGGGGTCCGGGGACGGCTGCTGGACCGCTGGGTGCTCAACCGCCGGGAAGAGGTGAGGGAAACCGAATTCGGCCCCGTGCGGTTCAAGGTGGCGGAGCTGGACGGGGAAACAGCCCAGGCGGCGCCGGAATATGAGGAGCTGAAACGCATCGCGGAAGAGTCGGGCCTGCCGCTGAGGGAGGTGCGCCGCCGGATTATGACCCGACTCTGAAGAGGAATTCATGAGCAGGAACTTCTACCTGACAACTCCGCTGTACTACGTCAACGGCGTGCCGCATGTGGGACACGTCTATTCGACGGTGATCGCGGACGCCATTGCACGCTACAAACGTCTGTGCGGTTTCGAGGTCTGTTCTCTGACCGGCACCGACGAACACGGTCTCAAGATCGAACGGGCGGCCCAGGAGCAGGGGCTGACGCCCCAGCAGCTTTCGGACAAATACGCCGCCGCCTTCGCCGAAGCCTGGCGGAAGCTGGACATCCGCTTCGACGCCTTCATCCGTACCACCGAAAGCCGCCACACGGCGGCAGTCCAGGAGCTTTACCGCCGTATCCGGGAGCGCGGCTTCATCTATCTCGGACAGTACAGCGGCAACTACTGCGTGAGCTGCGAAGCTTACGTGCCCGAGGGTCAGACGCAATGTCCCGACTGCGGCCGGACCACCGAATTCATGACCGAGGAGTGTTATTTCTTCAAACTCTCCGAGTTCCAGCAGAAGCTGCTGGACTTTTACGAGAGCAACCCCACCTTCGTCATCCCGCAGACCCGGATGAACGAGATCGTCAGCTTCGTCAAGGGTGGACTCAAGGATTTCAGCATCAGCCGGACCTCGTTCCGCTGGGGCATCCCGGTGCCCGGAGATGAGAAGCATATTTTCTACGTGTGGTTCGACGCCCTGGTCGGCTACCTGTCCGGCATCGGCTTCGCCCAGGACGAAAAACTCTTCGATACCTACTGGCCGGCCGACGTGCAGCTCATTGGCAAGGACATCCTCCGTTTTCACGCCGTGTACTGGCCCGCCTTTCTGATGGCGGCGGGCTTGGAGCCCCCCCGCCACATTCTGGTCAACGGCTGGTGGACGGTGGACGGCGACAAGATGTCCAAGTCCCGGGGCAACTTCATCACTGCGGAGGAGCTGGTGGAGCGGGTCCCCCGCGATTACATCCGGTATTTCCTGCTGCGGGAAATTCCGGTGGGGGGTGACGGCGACTTCTCGTATCCCGCACTGGTGAACCGGATCAACAGTGACCTGGCCAATGACATGGGGAACCTGGCCAACCGGACCCTGAAGATGGTGGAAAACTACTTCGGCGGCGTCATCCCTGAGAAGGGGCTGGAGGAAGGCGGTGACGAGGAGCTCATCCGGTTCTGCCGGGAGACGGTGGAGCTGTACCGGGAGAACTTTGACCGCCTGCAGATCAGCCGCGCCCTCGAGAACGTCTGGGAGCTGGTGTCGGCGGCCAATCGCTATCTGGTGGCCAACGAACCCTGGGCCTTGGCCCGCGACCGGAGCCGGCGCCCGCGCCTGGGCACCGTCCTCTACAATTCCGCCGAAACCATCCGCATTCTGGCCTTGCTGCTTTCCCCGATTGTGCCCGACGGATCGGCAAAGATCCTGCGTCAGCTTGGGGTGGAAACGCCCCTCGAGGAGCATCGACTGGAGTCCTTGCGTTGGGGAGGACTGACCGCTGGAGGCAAGCTGGGCAGTGTGGAGGCGGTGTTCCCCCGCCTGGAGCTGGGTTCCCTGCAGGCCCGCCCGGCGGAAGCGGCACCTGTCAACCCCGCTCCGCCGCCGGCGCCCCCCATCAGCATCGAGGACTTCGCCCGCGTGGAAATGCGAGTGGGCAGAGTGGTGGCCGCCGAAAGGGTTCCGAAGTCCACCAAGCTGTTGAAGCTGTTGGTGGACATCGGCACCGAAACCCGCCAGGTGGTTGCCGGCATCGGTGAGGCATATGATCCCGAGGGGCTGGTAGGGCGGCTGGTCACCGTGGTGGTCAATCTGAAGCCGGCCAAGCTGATGGGAATCGAGTCCAACGGCATGATCGTGGCAGCGTCTGATCACGGGCGGCCGGTGCTGGCGACTTTTACCGAACCGGTGGAGATTGGAACCCGGTTGAAGTAGCCCTCTCCCCGGCGGGGGCTCCGGCCGCCGGCCGGAAAGGGACCAGCCATGGCAGTCGTGCTGATCGACTCCCACTGCCACCTGGACGCGCCGGAGTTCGAACCCGATCTGGACCAGGTGGTGCAGCGGGCGCGCGCGGCCGGCGTTTCTCTGATGGTGACGATTGCCTGCCTGGGCTCGCGACCCGGCACCGCGGCCCGCCTGTTGCAGATCCTCGATCGCTATCCCGCGGTGGCGGGCGCCTGCGGGGTCCATCCTCACGATGCCCGCAACTACAGCGACCGCCTTGAGGAGACCTTGCTGGAACTGCTGAAACACCCGCGGGTGGTGGCACTGGGCGAGATCGGACTGGACTTCCATTATGACTTCAGTCCCCGGGATGCCCAGTGGGAGGTGTTCCGCCGGCAGGTTGAGCTGGCGAGACGGACCGCCAAGCCTGTGATCCTCCATACCCGGCAAGCCGACCCGGAAACGGCGCAGATGTTGGCGGAGGAGTTTCCCGCCGGCGGCTGTCGCGCCGGTATTCTCCATTGCTTTCCCGGCGGCGAGGAGCTGGAGCAGGTGGGCCTGGAACGGGGTTTCAGCTTCGGTTTCGGCGGCGTCGTCACCTTCCGCAAGGCGGATGCGGTGCGCCTCAGCCTGGGCCGGATTCCCCCCGGACGGCTGGTGCTGGAAACCGACGCCCCCTACCTGGCTCCCGTCCCGTTCCGGGGCAAACGCAACGAGCCGGGCTACGTGCGCCAGGTGGCGGAGGAGGTGGCCCGCCTGCGGGGAATGTCCCTGGAAGAGCTGGCGCGCTTGACCACCGCAAACTGCCTGGACCTGTTTCCGGGCTTGGGGAGCTGCGGGGAGGAGGAGGTTGGCAGTCGGTAGTCGGAACTCGGGAGACAGGAGAAGAAGTCGGGAGTCAGGACACGGGAAACAGGAGGAAACCACGCGCGGCGGGCTCCCGGCTTCCGTGTACCGACTCCTCACTCCACTCCTGACTTTCGTGTCCTGCCTCCTGACTCGGGAAGAAGTCGGGAGTCAGGA
>FWPU01002924.1_pt1 | contig 45177 bp, 42 predicted proteins | sample 2228361 | NCBI WGS metagenome assembly FWPU01 (sample SAMEA103939777, study PRJEB20133) | metagenome
AGCCCCCTCGTCCTCTGTGGAAACACGGAACCGCTGCGTCCTTCGCGTCTTGGCGGTGAAGATTGGTGTGCGGCTGAGCAGTTACCGAAATTTGCCCGTGTCCCGCAGGAGGTTTCGCGCAATCGGGGGTATCGGCGAACCGGAGCCGCCTGGCGTGGTTGGTTGGGGGCCAGACGGGCGGGAGAGCCGGTCCCCTATGGGCCGCTCGGGCCGGCCGGCAGAACGGACGGGCGGGAAAGCCCATCCTCCGGGCCGGCACAGCCGGCCCGCTCCGACGAACCCGTCATGCTCCCCCAGCCCGCTCAACGCCGGCCGGCCAACCGATGGGCCTGCCGGGTCGTCTCCGGCAGGCGGTAGCGGGTCGTGCAGGCCAGGACATAATGGACCGCCGTCTCCAGGTCTACCCGGTGCCCCGGCGAGACAAAGAGCGGCCGGGTTCCCGGACGGGTGCGCAGGACCGCCCCGATCACCTCCCCGCTATCGTGGAGGGGGCTCCAGTCGCCCTTGTCCGGCCCCGGCTCCTGATAGTGGCCGCAGAGGCGGGATTTGGCACAGCCGACGCTGGGCAGGTCCAGAAAGAGCCCCATGTGCGAGGCCAGTCCCAACCGTCGCGGGTGGGCGATTCCCTGCCCGTCAAAGAGAACCAGGTCGGGCCAGAGGGTCAGCCGTTCAAAGGCCGCCAGGACGGCCGGCCCCTCCCGGAAAGAAAGCAGCCCGGGGATGTAGGGCATCGGGACGGGCACCTCGGCCAGGGCCTGCTCCACCACCTCCAGGTCCGGGAAGGAAAGCAGCACCACGGCAGCGCGGGCCCGCTCCTTGCGGAAGGACACATCCACCCCGGCTACCCGCCGCACCGGGCCGAGGTCCGCTTCTACCCGCACCAGTCCGCGCAACTTTTCCTGCAGAGCGACCGCTTCCTCCGGGGTAACATCCCAGGGGTGCAGAAGGTTCCGGAGCGGCGGCATCACCTCCTCCGGCGCCGGGACTCAGGGTTCCACCGGGGTCAGCCAGCCGTAGCGGTCCGCCACCCGTCCCTCCACAATCTCGAAAAAGGCCCGCTGCAACCGCTCGGTGATCGGGCCGCGCCGGCCTGTCCCGACGGGAATGCCGTCAATCGCCCGAATCGGGGTAATCTCGGCAGCCGTGCCGGTGAAAAAGACCTCGTCGGCGATATAGAGAAACTCGCGGGGCATGGCCCGCTCAATCACCGGAAAGCCCAGTTCTTGGGCCAGGGTGATGACCGAATCCCGTGTGATGCCCGGCAAGATCGAGGCAGCCAGGGAGGGCGTGTGGAGGAGGCCATCGCGCACAGCAAATATATTCTCCCCGCTGCCCTCGCTGACATAGCCGGCCGGATCGAGAGCAATCCCCTCCACATAGCCGTCGTGAACCGCTTCCATCTTGATTAACTGGGCGTTCATATAGTTGGCCCCCGCCTTGGCCATCGCGGGAAAGGTGTTCGGCGCCATACGGGCCCAGGAGGAGACACACACCTCAACCCCGCGTTCCAGGGCCTCCGCCCCCAGGTAACGACCCCATTCAAAGGCCGCAATGACCACCTCCACCGGGCAGTTCACCGGGTTGACCCCCAGTTCGGCATAGCCGCGAAAGACGACCGGGCGGATGTAGGCGGAGGGCAGACGGTTGACCCGGACCGTCTCCAGAATTGCCCGGGAGACCTCCTCCGGGGTGTAGGGAAGATTCATCCGGTAGATGCGGGCCGAGTCAAAGAGGCGACGGACGTGGGCCTCCAGGCGAAAGACGGCCGCCCCCCGGGGAGTGGCATAGGCTCGGATTCCCTCAAAGACACTGGACCCGTAACTGACCACGTGGGAAAGGACATGGATACGGGCCTCCCCCCAGGGGACGAACTGCCCGTTGAACCAGATCACTTTGGCTTCCTGAATCGGCATGGCCTCCTCCTTGGTGCCGTGGAACGTTAGCACGTTCCACGCTGAACGTTCCAAAAAGTTTTTCTACCGGTTCATCCATGGGTACTCGCGAAACCGTGCACCTGGCCTATCCGAAAACCGGTGGGCGGCCTTTCCCGGTCGTCCGGGCGGGCCGGAAAGCCCGCCCTACGGTGGTTTTCGGATAGATTCTTCGTCGGTTTTGAAAAATCGGCCGATGTCAAAGAGAAACCTCTCGGAGCGTCCGCACTGCCGACAGATGGCTTCCAACAGATCGTAGGGCCGGCCTTGCTGGAAGAGGAGGGCCTGGCGGACAACCCGAAACCGTCCCTCGCATTCACAGCGTCTGGCGGCGATCAGGGCATATTCCTGCTGCACGCTGTCTACCGGGATGGCCCGGTCCCAGTCCAGGTCTGGCATCGTTTCAGTCAAAGGGCACCCCCAGTTGGGCATAGAGTTCTCGATAGCGGCCGGCCATCACGGGGAAAGAAAAGAGTTGCTCGGCACGGGCGCGGTTCCGTTCGCCCATCTGCCGGCAGAGGGCGGGGCCCTGGGCCAGCCGGCGCACCGCCTCGACAAAGGCATCCAGTTGATCCACCGGGCAGAGGAATCCCCCTTCCCCATGGACGACCAGTTCCGGCAGGGAGGAACAACGGCTGGCCACCACCGGCAGGCCGCAGGCCATCGCCTCGGCCACGGCCAGGCCAAACCCCTCCAGGCGGGAAGGAAAGACCAGGGCGTGGCAGGCGTTGTAGGCATGGATCAGGTCGCCAGGAGAGAGCCGGCCCAGGGCGCGGGCGCGGGCGGTACGAATCGGCTCCTCGTCGGGACGCTGCCCGCCGGTGTACCACAGTTCGAACCCCTCCCCCAACCGCTCCATCAGCGGACCCAGGAGGTCGGCCCCCTTGCGGCGGGTGCGGTTCCCGACAAAGAGGAGGCGGAAGGGAGGCGGGGCCGGCCGCTCGCCGGGGAGGGGGCGGAACCGGTCGGTGTCAATACCGTTGTGAATCGTCTGGGCATCGCTGCGCCCGTAGAGACGGGCAACCTGCCGACGGGTGTAGTGGCTGACGCAGGCGACCGCATCGGCCCGGGAGATCGAGAGGCCGTCATAGACCCGTTCGAGGCGGTGAAAGAGCCGCTGGGCCGGCCGGGTGTAGGGACGATAGGCGGGGTCGGCGACCAGGTGGTGGACGGTAACGACGAGCGGCCGGCCGGGGGCGCGCAGGGCAAAGCCGGCCCGCGACCCGCTGTGCACCAGGCGGCCGGGGCCGGCCCAATCCCCCCGCAGACACAGCGGCAGAAGGAAGGGGGCCAAGTGGTACAAGTCTGGAAGAAAGCGTAACCGGTTCGGCACGCCGGCCTGTTCCATCGCCTGATGGATATTCTCCATCCACACATCCACACCACCCCGGGCACGGGGAGAAATGTACAGGACCATGATCGCAAGTCCGTACCGCGTACCCCGGCAAAGCCGCAATCCGCTTTTTATCCCTCTAGCGGTCTTGGCCAACGCCACTTACCGGGCCACCAGAACACAGACATCGTCGTCCGCTTTGCCGTAACGGCGGGCAATTGACTCGGCCAGCAGACTGGGATCGTCATCCAGGTAGAGCAGCGCGGCATCGTTGTGGAAGCGGCTGTCCACGCCGTCACTGTAGAGGATATAGACGTCACCGGGGTGGTAAGAGCCGACAAACTCGCGCACCTGGGGCAGGCGATAGCCGACAATGCCGTTGTAAGAGATAGGATGGAACGACTCCTGGGTGCGCGTATAGATGCCGACATTGCCCACCCCGGCGTACCGCACCCGCCCCAGAAACGGCTCCACCCGCAACAGCCCCATCACCGCCCCCCGGGTGTTGTGCAGCACCCGATGGCATTCCTTCAAAATCTCCAGGAGGGGTTGTGCATGGACGCGTCGGATACACTCCACCGCAGACTGGGCGGCTCGGGCGGCCTCCTCTCCACTGCCCAACCCGTCTACCAGGGCCAGCAGGATATAGTCGATCTCTTCCAGAACCGTATAGGCATCGCCGGAGATGCCGTTCTTGCGTTTCGGACGGGAGAAAACGCCATACCTCATCGCAACCACTTTCGTGCGATCACCGTCGTGCCTTCGCCGACCTGTGAGTGAATCTCAAACTCGTCCATCAGCCTGCGGGCGCCGGGCAGTCCCATGCCCAATCCGCGGGAGGTGCTGTAGCCATCCTGCATCACCAGGTCCAGGTCTTCGATCCCCGGCCCCTGGTCCTCACAGACAACCTCCAGGCCCCGTTTTCCTCCCTGCTGGAGCACGCGCAGGGTGATCGTCCCCTCGCCTGCATAGAGTACAATGTTCCGGGTCAGTTCGGAGATGGCCGTGGCGATACGCGCCTGGTCAATCGTGCCGAACCCCAGTTGCTTGGCCAGGTCGCGGGCCTCCACCCGGGCGCTGACGATATCCAGGTCGCTCCGAATCAGGAGGGTGCGCTCCTCGGTCATTGGCCGGCCCCCTCCTCCGCACTCTCCTGGCGCACCAGACGTCGTAGAATAGAGATCCCCTTCTCCAGGTTCAGGGCCGTGATGACGCCGGGCATCTCCAGTCCCAGTTCGGTCAGGGTGATCGCCACGGCCGGCTGCAGGCCGGTGACGACCACCCGCGTGCCCATCAACGCGGCCATCTGGGCAACATCCCCGATCAATCGCCCGATGAAACTGTCCACAATGTCCACCGCCGTCAGGTCTATGATCAACCCCTTCGCCTTGGTCTCGTAAATCCGCTGGAGCAGGTCATCCCGAAACTGTACCGCGCTGCGGTCGTGCAGGGAAACCTGAATCGAGGCGACGAGAAAGTCCTCGATCTGCAGGATGGGGATGCGAATCATCTCGATGGCCATCCTCTACCTCCTATACCGGCCGCTCTTCTGCCTCTTCCGGAATGGTCCTGGCCTCCTCGGAGGGTCCCTCCGCAAACGGGACGATTGCCAGCCCCATCCGTTCCAGCGCATATTCGATTCCGGCCTGCAGGTTCGAGCGGGTGACCACGCCGCTGAGGTCAATCTGCAGGTGGACCATCGTCTGGGCCACCTCGCTGCTGATGCCCACCAGAATCGATTCGGCTCCCAGCAGGCGGGCGGCCTTGATCGTCTGCACCAGGTGGTTGGCCACCGCCGTGTCCACCACCGGGACGCCGGTGATGTCAATGATGACCAGTTCGGCCTGGTAGCGGGTAATGCCGATAAGGAGTTCTTCCATAATCCGGCGGGCCCGCTCGGTGTCAATCGCCCCGACCAGGGGCAGTGCCAGGACGTTCTCATAGACCTGGATGACCGGGGTGGAGAGTTCGGCCAGGGCCCGCCGTTGTCGCTCCATCATCCTCTCGAAGGCACCCAGATAGACCTGAAAGGCCCACTGCTGGGTACGATGGGTCAGGTCTTCCAGGTAGCGGACGGCCTCGCGGTAGGCAGTTGGCTCTTCCCAGGCGGCCTCATCAGTCAGGCGCAGGACGATTCCCCGCAGGATGCTGATGAGCATCTGCACCTCGGTCAGGGCATAGCGCTCCTCGACCCGGTCGCGCACAGAGGCAGCGACGAACCGTTCCATCACCGTGGGGTCCTCCTGGGCCAGGGTTTCCTGGAGGGTCTGGACGACGATCTCCATCCGGGGGAGGAGCCGTTCCAGGGGGATGCTGGCGTAGGTGGGGCCGGCCTCTTCCTTGACCTTCTGGGCCAGTGCCCGGACGATCGCCTCGCGGTTCTCCTCGACCAGTCTGGCAAGAGAGCGACTCATTGACATCTCCTTGCGGTGGGTTCCTCGATCTTACCATAGGTGCGCCGAAATGCAACGGGCACGCGGCAGGACCCCGGCAAGCCGTATTGTACTACATCCGGCGGCGATCCGCAACTGTTCACCGGACGCACCTCCTCAGGGCGAGACCTGGCGGCAGCGCACGCCCGTTTGCTCGACCATCGCGATCAGGCAGCGGTTGCAGGAGATGCAGGAAGCGGCGTCGGTCTTGCCCTCCTCCATGCGGCGGGGCAGGTTCGGCTCGCGGATGAGCGGCCGGCCCAGCGAGACCAAGTCAAACCCCTGCCGCAGGACATCCTCCATCACCGCCCGCGAGCGCATCCCCCCGACCAGTGAGAAAGGCACGTCCGGAACAGCCTGGCGAATCGGCAACGCCTCCTCCAGGTTGTAGGCCTCCCGCTCAAAGCGGACGCGGTCCTGCATAAAGCGGAAGAAGGCCTTGATGGCGATGCGTTGGGCCAGGCTAAAGCCGGAGATAAAGACATCCAGGGGAATTTCGCCCCGGGTGATGTTAAAGACCGAGTCGCTGAACCCTGCGCTCAGCTCGATGGCGTCAATGCCGGCGTCGGCCAGGGCCCGGGCCGTTGGAATCGCTTCCTGCACGTTAAAGCCGCCACGGACGTGGTCCTGGGTGTTCAATTTGACCAGGAGGGGGTAATCGTTCCCCACCTCCCGGCGTACCCGCCGATAGACCTCCATCAGGAATCGTTGACGGCGCTCCAGGTCGCCGCCCCAGTCGTCCTTGCGGCGGTTGGTAAAGGGGGAGAGGAACTGGCTGATGAGATAGCCGTGGGCGGCGTGAATCTGGATGGCATCAAAGCCGGCCTCTTTGGCCCGGCCGGCCGCCTTGCCGAACGCCTCGATCATCTCCAGAATCTCGGCCGCGGTCATCTCGCGAGGGGTGGTCAGGGAATAGCGGTCTCGCACCGCCGAGGGGGCCAGTGCATCGCCGCCAATCACCTCCGGGTTGGCCGTGCGCCCGCAGTGGACCAACTGCAGGGCCACCACCCCGCCGTCCCCGTGCACCTCCTCCACCAGTTCCCGCCAGGCCGGAATCAGGTCGTCCCGGTCAATCAGGCACTGGTTGGCGTAGGAACGCCCCGTTCGATGGACGGCGGCAAAGGCGACAATCGTCAGCCCCACCCCGCCCTGGGCAATGCGGCGGTGGAACTTGCGCAGGGCCGGCGTGGGTTCTCCCTCCGCCGTCCCCATCCCTTCAAAGGTCGCCGATTTGATCAGGCGGTTCCGCAACGTCAGCGTACCGATCGTTCCCGGTTCAAAGAGCGCGGCCATAAGAACCCTCCTTTTGCTTCTGACCATCTCCTGCCGATATGCGTGTCGCCGGGGATGCCCGCACCAGGGCCTGCCCCAACATCTTGAGGGCATACTCGACCCCGCTCTGCAGGTCCGCCCGTGTGGTCAGCCCCTCCAGGTCTACGCCGAGTTGGATGACCGTCTGGGCCACGGCGGGGGTAATGCCCACCAGAACCGTCTCCGCCCCCAACAGGCGGGTAGCCGTCGCCGTACGAATGAGGGCGTTGGCCACCGCCGTGTCCACCACCGGAACACCGGTGATATCCATAATCATCACCCGCGCCCGGTAGCGCGAGACCTCCTCCAGGACAACCTCGGTAATCCGGCGGGCGCGTTCGCTGTCCACACTGCCGATGACCGGCAGCACCAGAATCCCCTCCATAAGCGGAATGACCGGGGTGGAGAGTTCGCTGATAATCTTGCGCTGGGCCTTGATCAGTTCCTCCTGCGCCCGGGCCTGCTCCTCGTAGGCCACCCGCAGGTCCGCCTCCATCTGTTTGCGCTCGGTGATGTCATGGAGAAAAAGGCCCAGAATGCGGTCAGGGCCGCTTTCTTCGTCCAGAGCAAAGAGGGACATGTCGGCAGGAAAGGTGCTCCCGTCCAGGCGGCGACCGGTCACCTCGCCATGCCAGGGTTGACCCTGGACAACCTGTTCGGCGGCCTGCTCGGTCTGCTCCTGTTCCAGGAGCAGACCGAAGAGGTCCTGCCCCAGCATCTCCTCCGCCCCGGCAAAGCCGTGCGTCTGAGCCCAGAGGGGGTTGGCGTAGAGGATGACCCCCACCTGGTTGATCAGTCCGATTCCCTGGTCCACCGCCTGAACCAGGTCGGCCAGGAGGCGCAGTTCCTCATTGACCGCCTGCAGGTCGGCGATCTGGCGTTCCAGTTCCGCGAGGGTGCGAGCATGCATCGTTTCCTCCGTTTGAGACAGGTTGCTTCTCTACAACTTGCGCAGGACATAGGCCAGCCCGCTCTGCAGGTCGGAGCGGGTGACCAGGGCCGAAAGGTCCACCCCCAGGCTGACCAGTGTCTCGGCCACCTGCGGGGTAATCCCCACCAAAACGGTCTCGGCGCCGAGCAATCGGGCCGCCTGAGCCGCTTCCAACAACGCCTGGGCCACCGCCGTGTCCACCATCGGGACGCCGGTGATGTCCAGGAGGACGACGCGTGCCCCGCGCTCCTCGATCGCCCGCAGGAGGGCCTCTTGGATGCGTTGGGCCCGCTCCGAGTCAATGAGGCCCACCAGCGGCATCACCAGCACCTCCCGGTGGACCGGCACGACCGGCGTGGACATCTGTCGGACCGTCTCCAGGAGGCGGCTCTGCTCCTCGTGGCTCTGGGAGAGCTCTTCCATCGCCTCCTGCAGGGCCACCGCCTGGGCTTTTTGCTGGGCCAAGGCCCGGTCCAGTTCCGTATAGGTCATGGCCAGTTGGGCGGACATTTCGTTAAAGGCCATCCCCAACCGGCCGAGTTCGTCCTGGCTGCGCACCGGCACCCGCTGCGCCCATTCCCCCCGGGCAATCGCCTGGGTCGTGTGGAGGAGGTCCCGGAGGGGACGGAGGACGTTCAAGCGCATCACGATGGCAATCCCGGCGACGCAGAGGAGCACGGCCAATCCCCCGCCCACGGCCAGTTCGGCGGTGACCTGGTCGATCGTCCGGCGGTAGGGGGCGGTGGAGATGTCCAGCAGGGTGATACCGAGAACCGGCTTTTCCGCCCCGTGGCATGTCCGGCACTGCGGTTCGTTGCGCATCGGAAAAACGGCGCGGAGGACCTCCTGCCCCTCCACCTCGACAATTGCGGTAGCCGGCCGCTCCTCCGGGGGCAACTGGTGGCAGACCCAGCAGCCTGGCTGAATGGGTTCGCTCCCAACGCTCTCCTCCCGGACCGTCCGGCGGCCGGGAAAGCCGGTGACAAAGAGGACCGCTACCGTCCTCTGGTACGAGATCCCTGCCACCTGCTCGGTCTTGCTGGCCAGAACGGCGATATCCTCGATCGGCACCTGCCCCTGCCGGCCCAGGTTTTCCAGGACGGCCTGCGCCTGGTCCCAACGGTTGTTGAGCATCGTGTTTTCCAGGCCGACAGCCACCAAGGCAGTGACCTGGGTGGCCGCCTGCACCTCGCGCTGCCAAAAGGCCGCCTGGGTGCGGCGGATGATGGCGTACAAGACCCCACCGATGACGACCAGCAGGATCAGAAGAAGCAGGGCCCCGATCTTGAACCGCAGTCCCCGTCGCTGCCACCAGGTCATGGCGTCCTCTCCACGGCGTACTCCAGGCCCTCCTGCAGGGTGGCACGGGTGGTGATGCCGCTCAGGTCCAGGCCCAGTTCCACCAGGGTGCGGGCGACCTCGGCGCGAATCCCGGTCAGCACCGGCTCGGCCCCCAGGAGACGCACCCCGGTCATCGCCTGGAGAAGCACGTTGGCCACCATCGTGTCCACCACCGGGACGCCGGTGATGTCCACCAGGGCGGTGTGGGCACGGTGTTTCGAGACACCTTGCAGCAGGTTGCGGCGGACCAGGTGGGCCCGCTCACTGTCAATCGCCCCCACCAGCGGCATAGCGATGACCCCCTCGGCCAGAGGGATGACCGGGCTGCCCACCTCGCGGAGCGTCTCCAGGAGGCGTCGGCGAGACTCTTCGCGCTCGCGCAGTTCCCCCAGCAGACGGGCCTTTTCCCGGTCGGAAGCATGGAGGGCCTCGGTGCGTTGCCGGCTCTGCTGCAGGGCCCGCTCCAGGACCCGGAGGGTCTGCATCACGACGATGGTGAGCAGGCCCAGGGAAATGGCGGTGATTCCGACGGCCGTCAGGGTGGAAGGCTGCATCGGTGGGGTAAACCAGCCCCGCTCCTCGGCGACCACCAGGCCGGCATAGAGGAGCAGGTCGGCCAGGGTGACGACCCAGGCCGACCGCCAGGAGATGGCCATTCCGGCAAAGACGACCGAGGGGGCCAGGACGACCACGCCGACCGAGAGGGTGCCCCGGGCATAGACGGCGTAGAGGCCGATCAGGGCCGCAGCGATGACGATGAGGATGGCGGCGGCCCGGATATATCCTCCCCGGGAAAGGCGGTAGGCCAGGTAGCCCAGGCCGGCACAAAGCCCCCCGCCGATAAAAGAGACCGCCTCCAGCCGCCGGTTGATCAGGTACTGCACCCCCAGAATCAGCAGGTAGGCCAGGCCGGCAGAGACCGCTCCCAGAGAGAGGATGTTGATCAGGTGCTCCTTGCGGGCGGTTTCTTCATCGGTCGAACGGGGTTGCGTCCATCGCTGCCAGGTCATCGTTTCCCTCCACTGCTTGCCTGGCCGGCCGTCCTGGCCAGGCCTTTTCCGTTCCCGCCAGAAAGGGCCTCGACCCCGATCTGCTCCAGCGCATAGGTCAGCCCCTCCTGCAGGCCGGCCCGGCTGACAATGCCGCTCAGGTCCACCCCCAGGCTGACGATCGTCTGGGCCACCTCGGCGCGCATCCCCACCAGCACCGGGGTGGCCCCCAGCAGGCGCACCCCCTGGGCGGTCTGCACCAGCGCGTTGGCCACGGCCGTGTCCACCAGCGGAACGCCGGTGATGTCCAGGATAACGACGCGGGCACGCCGGGCCGCCGTGCCCTCCAGGACGCGGTCAATCGTCCGCCGGGCCCGTTCACTGTCTATCGTGCCGATCAGGGGGACTAGGAGCACCCCTTTCCAGAGGGGCAGGACGGGGCTGCCCATCTCCCGAATCTCCTCCAGGCGGGCCTCCAGGCTGGCCATGGTCCGCTCCAGTGCGGCGGTGCGCTCCTGGACCCGCTTCTCCAGTTCGTCCCGGTAGCGCCGCAGTTCCGCAGCCTGCTCGCGGGTGCGGGCCACTTCGCGGCGGAGGCTGCGGGCGGCGATCCAGGCCAGCATGGCCGCGCTGTAGTAGGTGATGACGACGTTGAGGGTATCGCCGATATAGCGCTGAACCAGATCGCCCTGTTCCGGCCGGTGCCAGAGGGCAAAGTACTCCGAGCGAAAGATCGGTAGCCCCCCCGGCGGAAAGGGCCAGACCTGGTAGAATTCGAGCAGGGAGACCCCCCCGTAGATGAGGGCAGCCAGGGTGGTTATGGCGATCAGCATCGCCGGCTCCAGCAGCATCGCCGCGACCAGAATCGGCCAGACGAACAGGTACGGGACCGGGCCGCGGGTGCCGTAAAAGAGGATGAAAAAGCCCAGGATGCCCTGGAGCGAAAGGACCAGGAGAAAGGCTCCGCCGTGGAGAAACCCCCGCCGGGCCAGCCGGAAACCGACCGCAGAGAAAAGAACGGTGAGGCCGCAAAGCCCGAAGGTCAGCAGGATGTAGGTCGGATAGTTGCGCGTGTCAATAACCGTGATGGCAGAAAGGAGAACGGTGGCCCCGATCTGAATGTACAGGAGCAAACGGAACAGGTCCAGCCGCCGTTCCCGCTCCTCCGGCGGCAGGTCGGGGAAAAACCGTTCTTTGAACCAGGCCATCACACACCTCCACCTACGGGTTCAGTCCAGTTCCTGAATCCGTTCCACGGCATACTCCAGCCCACTCTGCAAGTCGCTGCGGGTGACCAGACGCGAGAGGTCAATCCCCAGGCTGACCATCGTCTGGGCGACCTCGGGCATAATCCCCACCAGGACCGGCTCCGCCCCCAGCAGGCGCACCGCCTGGGCCGTCTGCAGGAGGGCCTGGGCCACCATCGTATCCACCACCGGTACGCCGGTGATGTCGAGGATGGCGATGCGGGCGCGGTGTTCCTGCACCTCGACCAGGAGTGTCTCCACGATCTGCTGGGCCCGGACGCTGTCAATCTGGCCGACCAGCGGGAGGAGGATGATTCCCTCCAAAAGCGGGACCACCGGGGTGCCCAGTTCCCGAATCGTCTCCAGGAGTTGGGCCTGCTTTTCCATCGTCTGGCGCAGGTTCTCGTTGAGTCGGCGCATCTCGCTGACGGTGCGGGCGTTCTCGATGGCGACGGCGGCCTGGCGGGCGATTGCCATCAGGATGTGCATATGCCCTTCATCGTAGGCAAACTCGCGCTCGTAACTCTGGACGGCCATCACGCCGATCACGCGGGCACCCAGGAGGATGGGGACCCCCAGCCACGACTTGGAGGCCCGTCCGATCCGACGGATGCCCTGCTCGGCCAGAAACTTGTCCGCGCCCCGTTTGAGCAGGAGCGGCTCGCGGTGGCGGATAATCCAGCCGGTCAGGCCGGCCCCCAGTTTGTGTCGGGCGAGCGGCTGCCGCCCTCCCTGCTCAATGTGCAGGCGCATCTCCCATTCCTCAACCTCCTCTTCGTAAAGGGCGATGTAAAAGTTGGTCGTGTCCATCAGCCGGGAGGTCTGCTCGTAGATGCGCTCAAAGAGGACGTCCAGGTCCAGCACGCCGCTGATCGCCCGACCGACCTCCTGGAGGATGCCCAGTTCGGTGATGCGCCGCTCCTGGTCACGCAACAGGCGGGCCGTCTCCAGGGCCACGGCGGCCTGGCCGGCGAAGGAGGTGAGCATGTCCACCTCTTCGTCGGTAAACTCGTGCACCCGCGTATAGTAGGCCGAAAGAATTCCCAGCACCCGCTCCCGGATGCGCAGGGGGGCATCGAGAAAGGCCCGATAGCCCTCCCTGCGGGCCAGGGGAACCAGGTCCACCATATCGGGTTGGGCAAGGACATCGGGAACGGCCACCGGTTGCCCCGAAAGGACGGCGACCGCCCGGGTGCTGCGGGCGTCCACCGTGCGCGAGGCCTCCGCATAGGCCTGGCTCAGCCCCTCCCAGGCGCGGATGGTGAGTTGCTGCGTCTCTTCATTCAGTTCAAAGATCGCCGCCTTGGGACAGTTCATCACCCGGCAGGTCAGCCGGACGATCGTCTCCAGGACCTCCTCCACCTCTCTGGCCTGGGCCACCGCCGAGGCGATCTCTTGCAGGGCTGCTACTTCGGTCTCCCTTCGCTTGAGGGCCTGCCTGAGTTGCTCCAGCTGCTCCTGTTCGGCCATCGTTTCCTCCGGCTCCAACCTACCGTGCTCTCTTCTCCTGAACAACCGGCCGGCGGGTCAGCAAGCGGGCCGCCTCCCGATACCCCAGCCGCCGCAGGGCGTAGAGCAGCCCTCCCTGCAGGTCGGCCCGGGTGGTGATGCCGGTCAAATCCACCCCCAGGCCGACCAGCGTCTGGGCGACCTCGGGGGTGATCCCCACCAGCACGGCCTCACTCCCCAGTAAGGCAACCGCCTGGACGGTCTGGAGCAGAATCTGGGCCACCGCCGTATCTACCACCGGGACGCCGGTGATGTCCAGCAGCACGACGCGGGACTGCCGCTGCTCCGTCGTCTCGAGCAGGCGGCCCAGAATCTGCTGACCCCGCTGGCTGTCAATGCTCCCGACCAACGGCATGACCAATACCCCTTCCAGCAGGGGAATCACCGGTGTGGAGAGTTCCTGAATCAGGGTAAGCAGGTGGGCCTGGGCCTCGCTCGTCTCGATCATCTCCTGCATGACCGCCTGGGTCTGGGCAAAAAGGCGGGCGTTGGCCACGGCCACGGCGGCCTGGTCGGCCAGGGTACGCAGGAGGTTCAGTTCGCCCTCGGAAAAGCGGTGCGGGGCATAGTAAGAGATGTCGAGCACGCCGAGCACCTCCCCGGCCCGAACCAGGGGGATGCCGGCAATCGAACGAAGGGGGCTCTGGCCGGGGTCGGTGAGATCGGCGTAGAGGGGGTGCTCCGGCACATTCTCGATGACGACCATCTCGCCGCTGCGGGCGACGGTGGCGGTCAGGCCGTTCTTGCGCGGCATTGGGGCGCGCAACCCCCGCTCCCCGCCGGCGTAGAGGCCGGTGCCCAGGTCAAAGGTGTCGTGGACGGCATCATAGAGAAAGATCTGCACACCGTCCGGCCAGAACAGCGACCGGGCCGATTCGGCGACCGCGTCGAGGACCTCGTGCAGGTCGGTGGTGGCGGCCAGTTTCAGGCCGACCTGCTGAAGGGCCGAGAGGGCAGCGACCTGCGAGCGGGCCTGTTCGTAGAGGCGGGCGTTCTCGATCGCAGCCGTGGCCTGCTGGGCAATCGTCTCCAGGACCTGCCGATGGTGCTCGTCGAAGGCGTTCGCCTCGTAACTCTGGGCGGCAATGACCCCGATGACCTCTTCTCCAGCACGCATCGGCACACCCAGCCAGGAACGCACCTCCTCGCCAATGCGGATCGCGATCTCTTGGAGTTCCGGGGGGGCCTGAGCCCAGTCGCAGATCAGGAGCGACTCACCATACTCCAAGATCCACCCGGTCAGGCCAGCCTCTGGACCCCGCTTGCGACGGAACGGTTCCAGTCGTTCCCCCTTGTCGTAGAGGAGTTCAAAGGTCAATTCATCCCGCTCGCGGTCGTAGAGGGCCACCAGAAAGGCCGACGTGTCCATCACCACACTGGCCTGTTCGTAGATCGACTGAAGGATATCCTCCACGCTGAGGCGGGAGGCGGCCAGCGCGCCGATGCGGTAGAGGGCCTCGTTCTCCTCAGCCCGGCGACGGGCCTGCTCATAGAGGCGGGCATTCTCTACCGCCACGGCTGCCTGGGCGGCGATCGTGCCGAGGACGCGCAGGTGCCCCTCGTCATAGGCCTCTTCCTGGGCATAACTCTGCACGGCGATGACGCCGATCACGCGGTCCTGGATACGCATCGGCACGCCCAGCCACGATTTGGAGGGCCGGCCAACCCGCTCGATCCCCTGCTCCCGGAGGAACTCGTCGGGGCCATAAGGGAACAGCAGGGCCTCCCCGGTGCGGATGATGTAACTGGTCAGCCCCGGGCCCAACGGCATCGTCTCAGGGGGGCAACGTTCGCCCGCCTCCACATCCAGGGCAAAGTGCAGTTGGTCCCGCTCGGGGTCATAGAGGGCGAGGAAAAAGTTGCTCGTGTCCATCAGGCGGCCGGTCTGCCGGTAGATCAGGTCGAGCAATCGCTCCAGTTCGATCGTCGAGCCGAGGGCGCGGCCGATCTCATTGAGGACCTCCAACTCCTCCAGACGGCGTTGGGCCTGCTCCAGGGCCTCCCGCAGGGCTCCTTTTTTTTCCGTCACGGTCGGCTCATCCATGGCTCAACTTTTGCCACCACTGGCGCAACCAGTCTGTGGAGCGGCGCACCCAACGCACCGCCCGCACCGTGGTACCCTTTCCTACCGCGCTCTCGATCTCAAAGGTATCCATCAACCGTTTGACCGCCGGCAGGCCGGAGCCCAGACCCTTTTCTCCAGTGCTGTAGCCATCCTGGAGGGCCAGGTCCAGGTCGACGATGCCGGGACCCTCGTCGGTGGCGACAACCTCCAGGCCGGTACGATGCTCGGAAGAGACCTGCTGCAGGCGAATCTCGCCGCGGCCGGCGTAGCGGACGATATTGGAGGCCAGTTCGCGCACGGCGATCTCGATGCGGGCGATGTCGTTGCGGGCAAAGCCCAGTTCCTGGGCCAGTTCCCGGGCCAGACCGGCCGCGGCATAGATGTCGGCTTCGCCTTCAATCCGGCAGGTACGGGTCATGTTTCCACCTGAGAACGCCCCACATAAAAGGCCTGCCTGTTCAGGTCCACATAGCGGGAGGGGACCCGTCGGGCGATGACCTCCTCCCAGATCGCCGGCTCGATCGGCAGCAGCGCGGAGAGCGCGCCCAGAAGAATCGCATTGGTGACACGAACGTTGCCCAGTTCCCCGGCCAGGCGCAGCCCGTCAATCAGGACGGTGGAGCGGCAGCGAGCGTTCATCTCGGCGAGGACCTCTTCCTCCTCCGGGTAGTAGGCGTCTTCGCTGGTCACCGCCACCGGGGGCAACTGCTGGCGGTTAATCAGGGCGGTGCCTTGAGGACTCAGGAAATGGGCCCACCGCAGCGACTCGAGCAGTTCAAAGGAGAGCAAAAAGTCGGCCTCTCCTCGGCCGATCAGCGGAGAGTAGACGGTGGGGCCAAGGCGGACGTGGCTGATCACCGCCCCCCCGCGCTGGGCCATCCCGTGCACCTCGGCCTTTTTGGCATCATAGCCGGCCTGCAGGCCGACCTCGGCCAGGATGTCGCTGGCCGTGATGATTCCCTGACCACCCACACCAACCAACAAAAGGCTTGCCTGTTCCACTGCCGACTCCTTTATTCTCCTGGATGGATCGCCCCACGGGCGCAGACCTGGGCACAGAGGTCACAGGCCGCGCAGAGGAGCGCTTCGATCTGGGCCTTTTTCTCGTCGGTCTTGACGATGGCCGGGCACCCGATGCTGAAGCAGAGGCCACAGCCGTTGCACCGCTCCAGGTCCACCCAGTAGGCCGGCCCCTGTACGGCCCGTGCCTCGGGGAGGAGGGCGCAGGCCCGCCGGGCCACGATCAGGGTGGGCTCGTCGGCCTTGAGGCTCTCCTGGAGCACCCGACGCATCTCGCGCGTGTCATAGGCGTCCACCACCAAGACGCGCTTCAGCCCAAAGGCCCGGCCGACATCCTCGATGGAGATTTCGTTCAACTGCTCCCCATGGGTGCCGATGCCCGTTCCAGGGTGGCCCTGGTGGCCGGTCATGGCCGTGGTGCGGTTATCCAGCACGATGACGACGGCCCGCCCGCCATTGTAGGCGATGTTGAGCAGGGCGGGGATGCCGCTGTGAAAGAAGGTCGAGTCGCCGATCGTGGCCACGGCCGGCTCCTCCCGGTCGGCCAGATACAGGCCGTAGGTCATACTGATGCTGCCGCCCATGCAACCCATCGTGTCGGTGGCCGAGAGCGGGGGCAACACGGCCAGGGTGTAGCAGCCGATGTCGCTGTTGACGACCACCTTGAGCCGCCGCAGGACGTGGTAGACGCTGCGGTGTGGACAGCCCGGACAGAGGACCGGCGGACGGGGCGGCAGGGGCATCTCGACCGGTTCTGGCAGTGGGCCGGCCTCCGGCAGCAACCCCAGCTTGCGCCCGCCTTTGCGCACCACATCGGGGTCAAACTCGCCCAACAGCGAAAAGGCGTCTTTGCCTCCGCTGACCTCGACCCCCAGCAGGCGAACCGCCTCCTCGATAAAGGGGTCCAACTCTTCGATGACAATGACCTTCTCCACCCCGGCGGCAAACTCGAGGACCTTCTTCCGGGGCAGCGGGTAACTCATGCCCAGTTTCAGGAAGGAGGCCCAGGGAAAGACCTCGCGGGCATAGACGTAGGCGATACCGCTGGTGATGATGCCCAGGCGGCGGTCCCCCCACTCGATGCGGTTAAGCGGCGTCTCGTCCGAGTACGCGGCCAGCCGGTGCGTCCGTTCCTCCACGACAACGTGGCGAGGCCGGGCGTAGGCCGGAATCATGACATACTTTTGGGGAGTGCGGGGATAGGGTGGCAGGTCCAGGGCCGGCGGTCGGTACTCTGGATCAATCTCAACCGCCGTCTTGGTGTGGGAGAGGCGCGTGGTGCTGCGCAGCAGGACGGGCACGTCGAACTGCTCGCTGATCTCAAAGGCAAGGCGGGTGAAATGGCAGGCCTCCTGGCTGTCGGAGGGCTCGACCAGGGGCACGCGGGCAAAGCGGGCATAGTGGCGGTTGTCCTGCTCGTTCTGCGAACTGTGCATGCCGGGGTCATCGGCGGAGACGATGACCAGGCCGGCCTCGATCCCGGTATAGGCCCCGTAGAAGAAGGGGTCGGCGGCCACGTTCAGCCCGACGTGCTTCATGGCGACCAGCGTGCGCACACCGGCATAGGCCGCCCCCAACGCCGTCTCCAGGGCGACCTTTTCGTTGGGCGCCCAGAGGGTGCGCACATCGGGATAACGGGCCAGACTTTCCAGAATCTCGGTGCTGGGAGTTCCCGGATAGGCCGTGCCGACCCGCACGCCGGCCTCCCAGGCCCCCCGTGCAATGGCTTCGTTGCCAGAAAGTAGTCGCTTCAAGGCGATGTTCCTTTCTACCGGCCACCGTTGGCCGGCCTCGGCCGGGGGTCAAGTGCCCCTCCGGCGGTTCCCCACCTGCTCGTCGCAGGGCAAGACAAAGGGGGCGCCTGACCGCCAGGTGCCCCCTTCCAACAATAGTATTATCTCATAAAAGCAAAAGCCTGTCAACGGCCTCCCGGCAGGAGACCAGCACTTGTCTTCGGATACCCCCACGTGCCACCAGACCTGGCAACACCGGCCACACCCTGCGCACCACCTGGCATGGCAAGCGCCGGTCTCCTTCCTGCTCAAGCGGGCATCTATCCCGGGCAGAGACGCCAGGCGAGCAAGAGCATCGGGAGGGCGGCTGCCGCCACGGCGATTCCCACACCGATCGCCTCCTCGCGCATGCGGTAGCGCTCCCGGCGTTCGGCCTCGGTCAACCGGCCCCGCTCCCGCAGGGGTCGCCGTCCCCCGGCCGACCGCGCCTGCGCCGGTTGCCCCCTTCCCCCCACCCCGGCCACCACCCCTCCGGCCAGGATGACCAGAACGCTCCCCCAGAAAAAGGTGTCCGAAAAATCACAGGCGGTCCGCCCTCCGCGAAACAGGGTATAGCCCAGGCAGAGCAGGGCAAAAACCAACAGACTGACCAGGGTCACCCGGCCGTAGCGCCAGAAGGTGCGCAGGTTCATCGTTCTCCCCCCCCCTCATTTCCCCCGGCCAGCAACGCCAGCCAGAACCGCTCATCGGCCTGGAGGGGGACGAGATCCGGGTCCCGTCGCAGCCAGTCCGCGCTCTCCGGGAGGCGCGTCACGGCCAACCGGAGGCGGCGCATCGCCTCCTGGGTGCGGCCCTGCAGGGTGGCCAGGACGGTATGGCCCCAGTGGTCCTTTTCCTCCAGCAGGAGTGTGGCCTGCCAGAGGTGCTTTTGCACCGCCGACTGTCCGGGGCCGGCCGCCTCTGGGCGACGTGCGCTGAGCCGCTGCAGCAGGCCGGCCAGGCGCAGGTGGGGCCAGGGGTCGTCCGGGTCACAGCGCACCGCCTCGGTGTAGGACAAAAAGGCCGCCTCGGGCCGCCCCAGCGCGTCCAGCACCAACCCCAGCCCATAGTGAGAGAGGGCATCCTCCGGCTCCACCTCCAGGGCCCGCCGGTAGGCGGCCAGCGACTCTTCCAGGCGGTCCTGGAGGTAAAGAACCACCCCCAAGACCCGGTGAAAAGCGACCTCGCCGGGGAGCAGTTCGGCCGCCTGGCGGTAGGCGGCGGTGGCCTCGCCGTAACGGCGCAGCCCCTGAAGCACCCCACCCCGCCCAAAGTGCGCCCAGGCCAGGTCGGGGGCCAGTTCCAGGGCCCGGTCAAAGGCCAGCAACGCCTCCCCCGGCCGGCCCAACGCCTCCAGGACCTCACCCAGACCACAATGGGCCTGCGCGTTCTCCGGGTCCTGCAGCAGCAGGTGCCGGTAGAGGGTCAGGGCCTCCTGATGCCGGCCCTCCATGTACAGGGCCAGGGCCTGCTCCAACTGCTCCTGGAAGGGTTGCTTCACCGGTTCGGCCTCTCCCGCCGTTCCAGGTCTCGCTCCAGCCCCCGGACGCGCCGGTCCAGCAACCAGAGGTAGGCCCAAATCCCCAGCCAGACGACCAGGGCGACCGCTCCGACGATCCAGAGCGCGGTTGTCTGATTGACCAAAAGGGTGTCCATCACAGTTCCTCCATCAGGGCATCGTCCAGGCGTGAGACGCGGTTGGCCAGGTGAAAGGCCCAGAAAAAGATGCCGCTAAAGCCGGCCAGGGCCGAGAGGAACAGGGCCAGCGCACGCGGGTCCATGTCCAACTCGCCCTGCACATTGATAATCGGCTCCGGGTGCAGGCCGGCCAGGGCCGAAAGGCGCGGGGCGATAAAGACGAGGAAGGGGACGACCACAATCCCCAGGACGTTATAGGCCGCGCTGAGGGTGGCCCGCGTCTCTTCCTGGCCGACCGCTGCCCGCAGGGCAAAATAGGCCGCGTAGAAGAGGAGCAGGAAAAAGATCGAGGTCTCGCGGGGGTCCCAGTTCCAAAAGGCCCCCCAGGTGATGCGGGCAAAGATCGCCCCGCTCAGCGTCGCCAGCAGGCAAAAGACGATCCCCAGGCCGGCCGCGTTCACCGCCCGATGATCGTCCTCGCGCCGGCGACGAATCAGGTAGCGGATGCTGTACACAGAGGAGAGGAGAAAGGCCAGCGCGGTGACCCAGGCCACGGGGATGTGGAAAAAGATAATCCGCGCAGCCTGCCCCAGCGTGCCCAGGCTGCGCGCCGGCAAGGCAAAGGCCAGGACCAGCACCGCCGCCATCCACAGCCCCAGTACGATCCGCCCCACGTTGGCCCATCGTTCACGGTTCATCGCGTCCCCTCACGATTCGATCCAGATCAGCGGAAAGAGCAGCAACGACACGGTCACCATCGCCACAGCATAGGCCAGCAGGACCTGCAGGTAGGGCCAGGTCTCGGCCATACTGGCCCCGAGGACCGCCAGGCGGGTCCCCTGGATGCTGCTGACCAGCAGGGGCAGGAGCAACGGAAAGGACAGCACCGTAAAGAGGGCCCCCCGCGCACTGGCCTGGGCGACGATCGCCGCCACCACCGTGGTTACCCCGGCCAGCCCCAGGTCTCCCAGGAAGAGGACCAGGAAAAAGCGACCGCCGTGGCCGACCTGCAGGCCCATCATGGCGATAAAGAGGGGCACCAGGAGGAGTTCCAGCAGGAGGAGCAGGATCAGGTTGAAAAGGCATTTGCCCAGATAGACCGCCGCCGGGTCGGCGGCCAGGCGCAGGGCCGGAGCGGTGCGCGTCTCTTCCTCGTGGACAAAGGCCCGGGCCAGGCCGGCCATCGCCGCAAAAAAGAGCACAATCCAAAAGAGCGCCGCCAGCAGGTCCTGCCCCAGCCCATAAGGGCCCAGGGCGAAACTGATCGCCGTCAGGGTGGTCACGGCAAAGAGCCCCAACGCCCCCAGGGCGTAGCGGGTGCGGAACTCGGCCCGCAGGTCTTTCAGGCAGACGGCCCAGGTGGCCGTCAGCCAGAGCCGCGCCGCGCTCATCCTTCCTCCTCCCCCAGGCGCAGCACCAGGTCGCCATAGCCCACCTCGCGGGGGTCGTTCGTCGCCAGCACGACCAGCCCCCGCTGCCGCTGCTCGGCAATGACCTGCCCGACCAGACCCAGGCCGGCCTTGTCCAAGTTGGCAGCGGGCTCGTCCAGGAGGAGCAAGGGCGGCCGATGCAGCAGGGCGCAGGCGTACTTGAGCCGTTGGCGCATGCCGGAGGAGTAGGTCGAAACCAGGTCGTGCCCCCGGCCGGCCAGTCCGACCTTTTCCAGCAGGGCCTGCGCCTCCACGGAAAGATGCCGCCCGCGGACACGGGCGAAAAAGCCCAGGTTCTCCAGGGCGGTCAGTTCGCCATAGAGGGCCACATCCACGGCGACCAGGCCGACGCAGCGGCGTCGCTCCGCCGGAGGGAGGGGCCGACCGTCCGCCCAGAAGCGCACCTGTCCCGCGCTGGGCCGGTCCAGGCCGGCGATGATGCGTAGGAGGGTGGACTTGCCCGAGCCGTTGCGGCCGGCGATCACCAGGACCTGGCCGCTGTGCACCTCCGTCTCGACCCCCCGAAAGACGCGCAGCCGGCCGTACCGCTTGCCCACCTGTTGCAGTTCCAATCGGTACATCGGCCTCATCCGTCGCTTTTGGGGTATCTTAGCATGGGGGGCGGGGGATGTCAATTGCCTTGACCTCCTTTTTCCCCTGTGATAGAATAGCGGCGGGGAAAAGGCCGCCGCTTGCAGCGGCGGGCCTGTTTCCCCGCAGGTGAACAGCCCCGTTTCAAAGCGACAAAAGGAGACGAGCATGGCGGAAGCAACGATCGGCATCCTGGGTGGAACCGGCCTCTATCAGATGGAGGGGCTGGAAGATGTGCGGGAAGTTGAGGTCGAGACCCCCTTTGGGCCGCCCAGCGACCGCTTCCTGGTCGGCCGGTTGGGCGGGAAACAGGTGGCCTTTCTGGCCCGGCACGGCCGGGGGCATCGCCACATCCCCGGTGAGGTGCCGGTGCGGGCCAATATCTACGCCTTCAAGGCCCTGGGGGTGGAGCGGCTCATCTCGGTCAGCGCAGTGGGGAGCATGCGGGAGGAGTTGCACCCGCTGGAGATTGTCATCCCGGACCAATACTTTGACCGCACCCACAGCCGGCCAAATACCTTCTTTGGCCGGGGGATTGCCGTGCATATCTCCTTCGACCAGCCGGTCTGCCCGCACCTGAGCGACGCGCTCTACCGGGCGGCGGTGCAGGCGGGGGGACGGGTCCACCGAGGTGGGACCTACCTCTGCATGGAGGGGCCGGCCTTTTCCACCAAGGCCGAGTCGCGCATCTACCGCCGGTGGGGCGTGGATGTTATCGGCATGACCGCTCTGCCCGAGGCCAAACTGGCCCGCGAGGCCGAGATCTGCTACGCCACCCTGGCCTTTGTGACCGACTATGACGTCTGGCACGAGAGCGAGGCCGCTGTCACGGTGGACCTGATTCTGGAAAACCTGCGCAAGAACACGGCGATGGCCCAGGAGGTCATCCGCGCCGTGGTGCCCCAACTGGACGGGGAACGGGACTGCCTCTGCGCCCGGGCCCTGGAGGCGGCCATCGTGACGCCGGCCGAGATGATGCCGCCGGAGGAAAAGGAACGGTTGCGGCTCCTGCTGGGCAAATATCTCTGAGCAGTCAACCCTTTCGAAAGAGGGATGGGTGGCGCACCCATCAGGAGGCGCGATCTTAAATTGCCCACTTGAGTGCCTTAAAGTGGGGAATTGTTGGGGGGTGTTTCCCGGCAGACCAGATTTGCCGGATTCAAGCGAGATGACGAGGAGGTAAGGTCGTGGTTTCCTTCAGCCTTTCCCCAGAACTAGAGGCGTTGCAGGAGCGGGCCCGTCGCTTTGCCCGAGAGGAGATTTTGCCCATCGCGGCCGAGTACGACCGTCGGGAAGAGTATCCCCTCCAGATCACCGAGCGGGCTTACCGTGCGGGCCTGCTCAACCTGACCGTTCCCCCCGAGTACGGCGGCGGCGGGATGGGCGTTCTGGCCAACTGCATCGTGATTGAGGAGTTGGGCTGGGCCTGTTCCGGCATCACCACGAACCTGATGGTCAGTGGGCTGGCTACCGTCCCGCTGGTCCTCTTTGGCACAGAAGAACAGAAGGCGCGCTTCCTGCGACCGATGGCCGAGCAATACCAGTTGGCGGCCTTTTGCCTGACCGAGCCGCAGGCCGGTTCCGATGCCGGCAGCATCCAGACGACCGCCCTGCGGGAAGGGGACACCTACATCCTCAACGGCCACAAAATCTTTACCACGAACGGCTCCTTTGCCGCCTTTTACACCGTCTTTGCCCTGACCGATCCGGACAAGGGGGCCCGGGGGATCTCGACCTTCCTGGTCCCGGCCGACACGCCGGGGATTGAGGTGATTCGGCTGGCCCAAAAGATGGGCCAGCGGGCCTCCAACACCGTCGAGATCACCTTTACCACTGTGCGGGTGCCGGCGGAGAACCTGCTGGGGCAGGAGGGTCGGGGGTTTGCCTTGGCGTTGAAGGTGCTGGATTACGGTCGGGTCGGGGTGGCCGCGCTGGCCACCGGGGTGGCCCGGCGGGCCCTGGAACTGGCCGTGGAGTATGCCCAACAGCGGGTACAGTTCGGCAAGCCGATCGCCGAGCAGCAGGCGATTCAGTTCATGCTCGCCGATATGGCCACGCAGGTCGAGGCCTCCCGCCTGCTGACCTGGCAGGCGGCCTGGCTGGCCGACCAGGGCCGGCCGGACGCGAAACTGGCGGCCATGGCCAAGTGCTTCGCCGCCGATATGGCGATGCGCGTGACGACCGACGCCGTACAGATCTTTGGCGGGTATGGCTATATGCGCGACTATCCGGTGGAAAAACTGATGCGCGACGCCAAGATACTGCAGATCTATGAGGGTACCAACCAGATTCAGCGGCTGGTCATCGCCCGAAACCTCCTGCGCGGGCGGTAGGATTTGTTGACAAAGATGTATCCCCATGCTAGAATATTTTCGCCATATACCTGGCCCTGGGGGACCCATTTCCCCAGAGTGGTTGGTGCAGCCCTCGGTCAATGGAGACCTCTGGCGATGCGGCGACCGGGCAACCCGTGGTTGTAGGTGTAGGGTCGCCCTGAATGGAGGAGGTGGCCGGCCAGAAGTGCGACAGACCTTTCCCGACCGGCAAAAGATGCCGGCCAACCGGAGTGGCCGTCCGGAACCCCGCTTTGGAGACAGGTTGTTGGACCGATGAACAAGGAGGACTAGAATGAAGTGGCTCAAATTGCTGAGCGCAGCCGTGCTGGTGACGACCTTGGCCGTGCTCCTGCTGGCCTGCGGTCCTACAGAGGCCCCCTTTGAATACTCCGATGAGTGGGGGGTCGTCAAGGTCCCGGCCGGCGGGACGATCAAGATCGGCTTTGCCGCCGGCCTCTCCGGGGCCGGCATCGACATCCTGGGCATTGACGAGCAGCGCGGTGCCGAGATTGCCAATGAGGACAAGCCGGAGGTGATGGGCTTCAAGACCGAACTGGTGGTCGAGGACTCGCAGTGCAATGCCGAGGGTGGGCAGACGGTGGCGAACAAGTTTGTCGCCAACCCCGAGATCGTGGCGATCGTCGGCCACATGTGCTCCTCTTCCTGCACGCCGGCCGCCGACATCTACGAGCAGCACCACTACGTGATGGTCTCGCCCTCTTGCACCGGGATCGCCCTGACTGCGCCGGGTACCGGCACCGCGATCTTTAACCGCACCGCCTGGAACGACGTCATCCAGGGGGCCGCCGCGGCCAAGTTTATCAAAGAGACGCTGGGTGTTTCCAAGATCGCCACGATTCACGACGGCAGCCCCTACGGCGAGCAGTTGGTCAACGAGGTGGCCAAGAACTTTGAGCAGTTGGGCGGCCAGGTGATCGCCCGCGAGGCGATCAACGTCGGCGACACCGACATGCGCCCGGTTCTGACCCGGATCAACACGGCCGAAGGTGGCCCGCCCGAACTGATCTACTTTGGCGGCTTTGTCGCCGAAGGTGGCTACCTGGCCTCGCAGCGGGCCGACGTGGGGATGGAAGAGGTCATCTTTATGGGGGCCGACGGCATCAAGGCGGCCGACTTTATCGAGGCCGCCGGCGCTGCCGCCGAGGGCACCTATGCCAGTTCCGGCGAGCCGGCCGAGGCCGGCGCCGGCCTGGCCGAGTTCCTGACGCGCTACAAGGAAAAGTACGGCGAGGACCCGCCCGCCCCCTTCCACGCCCACGCTTACGACGCCTACATGCTGATCGTCAACGCGATTGAAAAGGTCGCCCAAAAAGACCCCGAGGGGAACCTCTACATCGGCCGCAAGGCCCTGGCCGAGGCCATCCGCGCTACCAAGGGCATGCCCGGCCTGACCGGTACAATCTCCTGCAACGAGTACGGCGACTGTGGCACCGGTAAGGTTCTCTTCTGGACCGTCAAGGGCGGCGAATGGGTGCCGGCCGAATAGGTTGACCCATTCATCTGGGGAAGCGAGGGGGCTCGCCCCCTCGCTTCCCTCACAAGTGCCCAGGGGGATTCTGATGCGACGTCGCTGGTTCGTCGGAGTGGACTTGACCTCCATCGTGGTCTGGGGGTTGGGGGTGGCCATTCTGGTCGTGGCCGTAGTCGGGACGGTCTCGACCCTACGCTCGGGGCAGTATTCAGGCCAGGATTGGGCCTCCTTCTTTGTCTTTGGCCTGGCCCAGGGTGGGGTCTATGCCCTGATCGCCCTGGGGTACACCCTGGTCTATGGGATTCTCTTTATGATCAATTTTGCCCATGGCGAAATCTTTATGAGCGGCCCCTACATCGGCTATTTCGTCATCCGGGCGCTGGAGGAGAGCGGCTTTTTGCAAGAGCACCCCATCTGGTCGCTCCTGATCGTGCTGGTGGTGGCGGTGACGGTCTCGACGGTGCTGGCCATCCTGCTGGAGCGGGTGGCCTACCGCCCCCTGCGCAAAGCCCCACGCCTGGTCCCCCTGATCACGGCGATCGGGGCCTCCTTCTTTCTCCAGTACACCTTTCGCAGTCTCTTTGGCACCCGCATCAAGGTCTATCCGGAGGTCGAACTTCTCAGCGGCAGTTGGCAGGTCAGCGAGGGATTCAAGATTCTGCACATCCATATCATCGTCGTCGTTGCCGCGCTGCTGATGATGGCCGGCCTCTATGCCTTTATTCAGTGGACCCAGACGGGCAAGGCGATTCGGGCGGTGGCCGAGGACAAGGACACGGCCGCCCTGATGGGGATTGCTGTGGACCGGATAATCGTGACCACCTTCGTCCTGGGGGCAGCCCTGGCCGGGGCGGCCGGGGTGCTCTACGCTTTGCTCTTTAAACAGATTACACACACGACCGGGTTCCTCCCCGGCCTGAAGGCCTTTACCGCCGCCGTGCTGGGGGGCATCGGCAACGTGCCCGGGGCGATGCTGGGCGGCTTTTTCCTGGGCATCTTTGAGTCGCTCGGCCCGACCCTCTTTTTCAGCGGCTGGAATATCCCCAGCCCCAGCCAGTTGAAGGATGTGATCGCCTTTACCATGCTCGTCCTGATCCTGATCTTCCGCCCCACCGGTATCCTGGGCGAGGTCCTGACCAAGAAAAAGGCCTAGGTATCGTTCCACGTTCGAACGTTGCCCGTTTGAACGCAAGGCCGGATGAGGACAGGCACATCCAGAGCAACGATGGAGGAACCAGTGCAAACAGAACGGCTTGTCGGTCCAAAAGACCAGGAAAGGAGACCTGCCGGCCCGACCTGGCCCTGGCTCCGCTACGGGCTGCAGCAAGGAGCCATCCTGAGTGGAGTGGGCCTCCTTGTTGCCCTAGCCGGCCTGCTGGAGGTCTTTGCCCAGCGCGATATCATCGGCAACCTGCTCTCGATGAGCACTGCCCTGCTCCTGTTGCTCTTTTTTGCCGCCGGGTATCTTTCTGCCCGAGACAGGGAGCATCATTCCCCCACGCCTCTCCAGGCCCTGCCCGGCGGAGCCCTGGCCGGCGCGATCTCTGGCCTCTTTCTGGCCCTTCTGAGCCTGCTCATCTCGCTGGTGGACATGCGCGAGGTGCTGGTCAAGGCCACCCAGACCCTGCTTGACCTGCTCACGCTGCACCTGCCCCTGGGAGCCGGCATGGCCGCCCTGGTGGTCATCGGGGCCGCCGTTGGGTCCCTGGGAGCCCTCTTTCGCTACCTCGACCCAATGCTCCGGCAGACTTTGACCAGAGGGGCCGGCGTGGCCTTTCTGGTTGCATTGCTCCAGGAGATGGTCAAGGCCCTCCTGGAAAACCTCCAACTGGGCTTTTTGAAACCGTTTCTCTTTACCGGGAACGGCCTTACCATCGTCGGTGCCGCGCTCCTCTTCCTGATCGGCTTTGGCTGGCCCTTCCTCTCTCCACGGACGCGCCGTTGGTGGAACGACCGGGTCGTACGCTCGGCCGGGCAGCAGCAGGCCGCCCGCTACGTGGCGTTGGGCCTGGGCATCCTTCTCCTGTTGGCCCTGCCCCATCTCCTGGGGGTGTACTGGGCTGACGTGATGGACCTGATCGGCATCTATGTCCTGATGGGCTTTGGGCTGAACATCGTCGTCGGGTATGCCGGCCTTCTGGACCTGGGGTACGTCGCCTTTTTCGCCATCGGGGCCTACACGACCGGCTATCTGACCTCGGCCTTTGCCCAGGAGTTTGCCGTGCGGCCGGTGATCGGTTGGCCCTTCTGGGCCGCCTGGCCGGTGGCCATCGCGCTGGCCGCCCTGGCCGGCGTTATCCTGGGCATCCCCGTCCTGCGCATGCGCGGGGACTATTTGGCCATCGTGACCCTGGGGTTCGGTGAAATCATCCGCGTCCTGGCCACCTCCGACCTGTTCAAGCCGCAGATCGGGGGGGCCCAGGGCATCCTCCAGATCCCCAAGCCGGTCCTCTTTGGCTTTACCCTGAACACCTCGCAGCACCTCTACTACCTGATTCTCCTCTGTATCCTCCTGGCGATCTATGTCTCGGTCCGCCTGGCCCCCTCGCGGGTGGGGCGGGCCTGGATGGCCATGCGCGAGGATGAGGATGTGGCCGAGGCGATGGGGATCAACCTGGTCGCCTATAAACTGCTGGCCTTTGCCACCGGCGCGGCCTTTGCCGGGATGTCCGGGGCGATCTTTGCCAGCAAACTGGCCTCGATCTTTCCCCACACCTTCAACCTGCTCTGGTCGATCAATGTCCTCTGCCTGATTATCGTGGGCGGGATGGGCAGCATCCCCGGTGTGGTGATCGGCGGGCTCATCCTGGTGGGGCTGCCCGAGGTGCTGCGCGAGTTTACCGAGTACCGCATGCTTTTTTATGGAGCGTTGCTGGTCGTGATGATGTTGGTGCGCCCGGAGGGGTTCTGGCCGGCCCGCCAGCAGATGCGTCTGCTACGAAGCAGCGCCGAGGAGTCCGAGTGAACCGCCATAGCAACGGCAAAAGGAGCGCAGGATGGCTTTACTCAGTGCCCGTGGGGTAACCAAACGCTTCGGCGGCCTGGTCGCCGTGAACACCTTTGATTTCGAGATCGAGCGCGGCATGATCGCCAGCCTGATCGGGCCGAACGGGGCCGGCAAGACGACCTTTTTCAACTGCATCACCGGCTTTTACCGGCCGGAGGAGGGGGAGATCTGGTTCGACGGCCACCCCCTGGTCGGCCTCTCCCCGGACAAGATCGCCCGCCACGGCATCGCCCGAACCTACCAGAATATCCGCCTCTTTCCCGAAATGACGGTGCTGGAGAACGTCCTGGTCGGCCGGCACTACCGGCTGCGCTCCACCTTTGTCGAGATCGTCCTGACCCTGCCCCAGGTGTTCCAGGAGGAAGCCGCCGCTCGAAAGCGGGCCCGGGAACTGCTCGACTTTGTCGGGTTGAGCGGTTACGAGGACGAACTGGCCCAGAACCTGCCCTATGGGGCCCAACGGCGGCTGGAGATGGCCCGCGCCCTGGCGGCCGAACCCGAGATCCTCCTCCTGGACGAGCCCACCGCCGGAATGAACCCCCGCGAGACCGAGGAGATGATGGGCTTTATCGAGCAATTGCGCCGGGACCTGGGCCTGACGATCTTTCTCATCGAGCACGATATGAAGGTCGTGATGGGCATCTCGGACCGGGTGACGGTGCTCGACTATGGCACCAAGATCGCCGAGGGCACGCCGGCCGAGGTGCAGAACAACCCCCGTGTGATCGAGGCCTACCTGGGCAAAAGGAGGGCCGCCTGATGGCGCTGCTCGACATTCGGAATATCCACACCTACTACGGCCATATCCACGCCCTACAGGGAATCTCACTGGCGGTTGAGGAGAGCGAGATCGTCACCCTCATCGGGGCGAACGGGGCCGGCAAAACGACGACGCTGAACACGATCTGCGGCTTGCTCCAGCCACGGGAGGGGGAGATCTGGCTGGAGGGCCGGCCAATCCATCGCCTTCGTCCCCACGAGATCGTCCGCCTGGGGGTGGCCCAGGTGCCCGAAGGACGCAAGATCTTTGGCCGGCTGACCGTCCGCGAGAATCTGGAGATGGGCGCCTACACCCGCAACGACAAGGCCGGCATCGCGGAGGATATGGCCCGTGTCCTGGACCTCTTCCCCCAACTAAAGGGGCGCGAACGACAACTGGGCGGCACCCTCTCCGGCGGGGAGCAGCAGATGCTGGCGATGGGCCGGGCGTTGATGGCCCGCCCGCGCATCCTCCTCCTGGACGAACCCTCCATGGGCCTGGCCCCGATCCTGGTGGAGCGCGTCTTTGAGACGATTCAGGAGATTAACCGCCAGGGCACGACGATCCTCCTGGTCGAGCAGAACGCCCTGATGGCCCTCTCGGTGGCCCACCGGGGCTATGTCCTACAGACCGGCCAGATCGTCCTGGCCGACACCGCCGCGGCCCTGCAAAAGAACGAGATGGTGCGCAAGGCTTATCTGGGGGGATAAGAACCTATCCGAAAACCACCGTGGGGCAGGCTTCCAGCCCGCCCGGACGGACTGAAAAGGCCGCCCTACGGGTTTGCGGATAGGTCCCTAGAGGATATGCGCCAGGAACTGCCGCGTGCGCTCCTCTTTGGGGTTGGTAAAGAGTTCCTCCGGCGGCCCCATCTCCGCCCAGACGCCACCGTCCATCAGAATCACCCGGTCGGCCACATCGCGGGCAAAGTGAATCTCGTGCGTGACCACGACCATCGTCATCCCCTCGTTGGCCAGCCGCTCCATCACCTCGACGACCTCGCCGATCAGTTCCGGGTCCAGCGCAGAGGTCGGCTCGTCAAAGAGCATGATCTTGGGCTCCATCGCCAGGGCCCGGGCGATCGCTACCCGCTGCTGCTGGCCGCCGGACAGGCGCGAGGGGTACTCGTCTCGCTTTTCCAGCAGGCCAACCCACTCTAAAAGTTTCTCCGCCTTGGTCACCGCCTCCTCGCGAGGGGTCCCTTTGACGGTCATGGGAGCCTCGATAATATTTCCCAGGACGGTCATGTGGGGAAAGAGATTGAAGTGCTGAAAGACCATGCCGGCCTTTTCCCGAATCTCACGGATGTGTCGGCGCAGTTCGCGGGCCGACTCGCGGGCGCGAATCTCCACCCCATCGATCTCGACCATGCCATCGGAGGGCTCTTCCAAAAAGTTCAGGCAGCGCAGAAAGGTGCTCTTGCCGGCCCCGGAGGGGCCGATGATGACCACCACCTCCCCCACGCGCACATCCAGGTCCACCCCGCGAATCACGTGCAGGGGGCCGAAATATTTGTGCAGGTTGCGCACCCGGATGATCGGTCGCTCCGAGGCAACGGTCTCTTGAGAAAGCACGGCCATCGCTTACCTCCGTTCTCCCCGGGCCATATGGGTTTCCAACTTGCCCTGGAAGAACTGAAAGATGATCGTCAGAATCCAGTAAAAGCCGGCGGCGATCAAAAAGGTCTCCAGGTTGCGAAAGTTCTGCCGGCCGATCTTTTGCGCCCGGAAGGTCAGTTCATGCACCGTGATGATCGAGACCAGCGCCGAGTCCTTCATCATGGCGATAAACTCGTTGCCGATCGGGGGGATGACGATGCGAAAGGCCTGCGGAAAGACGATCCGGCGGAAGGTCTGGCCGGGGGTCATGCCCAGGGCCTGCGCTGCCTCGTGCTGGCCCTTGCCGATCGCCTGGATACCGGCCCGAAAGATCTCGGTCATGTAGGCCCCATAGTTCACCCCCAGGGCCAGGATGCCGGCCAGGCGAGGGTCCAGCGTCACCCCTATCTGCGGCAGGGCCAGATACCAGATAAAGATCTGCACCAGGAGTGGCGTGCCTCGAATCAGCGAGATGTAAAAGCCAGAGATGCCGTTGGCCACCGGGCTGTTGGAGAGCCGGGCCAGCGCGCCGACCAGGGCCAGGACGGTGGCCAGCCCGATCGCCGCCGCCGAGACGTACAGCGTGATTCCGGCCCCTCCCATGATGAAAGGCAGCCACTTGCGCATAAAGGCCACGTCCAGACCAAAGCGGCGCAACGCCGAAAAGAGCAGCACAAAGATCAACAGCCAGGTGGCGATCTCGAACGCCCCCCGACGCAGACGCCGCGCCCGTCGGGAGGCCATCAACTGCTCGGCCAGCGAGGTGGCATCGGGGGCCTGGTAGGGAATGGCCACCTCGTCCCGCCAGAGGTAAAAGTCCAACAGGCCATACCAGACCCACATCAGGAGCAGCGGCCAGGCGATGCGCAGGCGGTCCCCCCAGGTGATGGCGTAGGCAGTCGTCTCCAGGAGCGGCAGCACCACGGTCAGGATCGGCCCGATCAGGAAAAGGACCACCGCCGTCAGGTAGGCCCAGGTGCGCATGCGACGCAACCCCCAGACGAGCACCAGCCCTAAAAGCCCACTGCCCAGAAGCCAGCCCCCCAGCAGTGGCCCCCAGAACGGCATCAGCCCCTCTCGCGTCCAGACCAGGTGTTGCTCCCGCTCGCTGGTCTCGTCCCACAACCGCAGGCTGCCGTCCACCCCACCGGAAAAGACACTCTCCTCCGGCCCAAAGGTGACGCCCGAGACCGCCCCCAGGTGCCCCTGAAAGACACCGCCGAACTTGCCCTCGGGAAAGGTCCACCGCCGGAGCGTGTTGTCCGTGCCCCCACTGAGAAGATACGCCCCATCCGACGAGACCGCGACGTCCAGGACCCGCCCCAGGTGCCCCCGGGTCTCGGTGCTCTCTCCGGTGGTCAGGTCCCAGACCAGGAGGGTGCCGTCCTCGTCCCCCGAGGCCAGGAAGGCCCCCCCTGGGCCAAAGACCAGCGCAGAGACCGGCTTTTCGTGGCCGATCCACTCCTCCTCGGCCGTACCCGGCTTGACCAGTTTGCCGGTCAGTCTCGTTTCCGGTGCGCCTGTACGGGCGTTCCAGACCTGCACATCCGCCCCCTCCCCGGTGGCCAGCAGGGAGCCGTCCGGGCTGAGGGCGACAGCGCCATACGGGTTTTGCTCCGGGGAGACCTGTTGCAACGGTCGTCCTGAGGCGGCCTCCCAGATGCGCACCGTTCCGTCCTGGCCGGCCGTGGCCAGGGTAGTGCCATCGGTCGAGAGGGAGGCCCCCAATAAGGGTGCCCCTTCGGCCGGCCATCCCTGCTCCACCATACCCGTGGCCGGGTCCCACCATCGCACCCACCCCTCCCGTCCCACCGAGAGGAGCCGGTCATCCGCAGCAACGCCCAGGTAGATGACGGCGTCGTCGTGGCCGGGCCAACTCTGCATGGGCCAGTTCTCCCCCCGGAGTTCCCAGAGGGTAATCGTGCCGTCACCGCTGCCCGCAACGACCCTCTCCTCGTCCGGGAAAAAGACCAGGTCCTCGATCGGTCGGGTCACGATCAGGCGCACCGGCCCCCCGGCGAAATATTGTACCCCGTAAAGCAGGCTCAGGAGGGCGGTGACCAGGACAAAGAAGAGCAACCGGCGTACGGTCGGGCTTGAGAGATCCTGTCGCTCCAAATGAATATCCTCCAGTGACTCCCTGGGGGAGCCAGACCCCGGTTTTCCCCGACCGGGCGGCAGACCGGGAAAACACCGATCTTCAAGCGGGACCCGGGCAAATTCCCCTCATGATAGATCTGGAAGGAATTCGTGGTGCACCGAGACACCATATTGTCAAGGAATTCCCCACCCGGCGGCACGGGAATGGGTCCCCCAGGGCCTTTTTCCCCACCGGGCGAAATTTGTCCGAGTCGAGTTGAAACCGGCCGGCCGGCCGGGGCCGCCCGATTCGGCCGGCCCCGGGGCCATCCTCATCCAGATAGGGACAGGTAGAGCAACCAGAACCGCCCCCGGCCGCCATCCTGTCTGGCCGGATCGGCAAGGCCTCCGCCCACCGGCCGGGGGCGGTTCCTCCCGTGGACCGGGTCGGCCACGGCCGGCCTGGTCCGCCTACGGTTTGACCTTGGTCGTGATGTCCACCCCGTACCACTTGAGCGAGAGTTGGGTCAGGGTGCCATCCTCGTGCATCTCTTTGATGATGCGGTTCAACTCGGCGAGCATCTTTTCCGAGGGGCCCCGGCTTTTGTCCAGGGCAAAGGCGAGCGGCTCGTAAAAGGCTGGCGTGTCGACATACTTGAGCGGCTCGCCACTGTTGATCGCTGCCTGAATCGTCGGCTGGGCCGACATCACCGCATCCAGGCGCACGCCGTCCCCCAGCGCCAGGTCCTGAATCGCCTCGGCGTCGGTGGTGTAGGGCTTTTGGACGATTCCCTGGGGGGCATCGTACATGATCTCGCCACCCAGAATCGTCAGTTCGCCGTTCATCCAGGCCTCGTAGGTCGTGGCCGTGCCAAAGCCGACCCGCTTGCCGACCAGGTCCTCCACTTTGGTGATGGTGGTGTTGTCCTTGTGCACGGCGATCGAGGCAGGGGTGTAGTAGTAGGGGTCGGTGAACCAGAGCTGCTCGGAGCGCTCCTCGGTGGGGGTCATCGAACCGATGCTCAGGTCCCAGCGGCCGCCCCAGTTGCCGGCGGTGATCAGGTCCCAGTCAGGGGTGACAAACTCAAGGTCCACCCCCAGCCGCTTGGCGACCTCCTTGGCCACATCCACGTCAAAGCCGTCCAGTTCCCCGGCGTCGTTCATGAAACTCTGCGGGGCATAGTTGGGGTCGGTGGACACGACGATCTTGCCGGCCTCTTTGACCTGGTCAAGGAGGTCCTTCTCGCCCGTCTCAGGGCCACAGCCGGCCAGCAGTGTGGCCACCAGCGTCAGAATCAGCAGAAAGACAATCGGTACACGCTTGGACATCGCTTCTTCCTCCTTAGAAACTATCCAGGGACCAGGAAACCGTGTCGTTCAACCATCAACCGTTGCTTCACCTCCTTTGCGCCGGGCCCATGGCCGATCTACAGCAGCCCAGGGGCCAGAATCGGGTTTGTGCCAGACATCTCAAGTATAACAAAGCGCAATCGGGCTGTCAAGGTCGTGGCGGGAGGGAAACAAGCCTCGCCGGACCTGGGCTGTCCGGTGGAGGACTCCCCCGTGGGAGCATGCCGTTGAGGAGGAAAGTTGGCGCAACGAGTCGACAATCCGTCGAATCTGCTCCCTGGGGCGGGGAGCACAGGATTTCGTAGCCGGTTGTCTGACCTCGCTGCCCGTCTAGCGACGGCTCTTTGAACCACCAAGGCGCCAAGGTCGCAAAGGATTTGTTGGCTAGAGAAAACCTTGGCGTCTTGGCGGTAACCTCTACGGAAAATCTTTTCCTTGGCGTCTTGGCGGCAACCTCTTTACGGCAGCACCCGTGTCAACCCATGTCCTACCCACCCGGCCGGCCGGGCAGGTGTAGCGTAAAGGCCAGCCCGCCCCGCACCCGGTTGGTCACAGAGATGTACCCCCCGTGCATCTCGACGATGTAGCGGGCGATGCTCAGTCTCAGCCCTTCCCGCCCCAGGACGTAGGTGGGGGAACTGTCGGCGTGGAAAAAGAGGTCGAAAATCCGCTCCTGTTGCTCCACCGGAATCGCCAGACCCGAACCAAAGAGGCGGATCTGCACCCCCTTGTTGGTGCTGGCCAGTTCGAGCGAGATCGTGCTCTCGGGCGGGCTGTCCCGGACCAGGCTCTCCAAGAGGTTCGTCAGGGCCAGTTTGAGGCTATCCCGCCCGCCCAGAATCGGGGCCGGCCCCCCGCCGTCCTCCAGTTCGATATGCACGCCGGCCTCCTCCGCCTCCGGGCCGACCTCCTCCAGCGCCTCGCAGAGTATCTGGCGGACCGAGACCTCCTCCAGGTCGATCGGGATACGCGTCACCCGCTGCAGGTAGATAATGTCGTCCACCAGTTGGGCCAGCAGGTTGACATTCTTGGACATGATCTCCATATACTCGCGCATTTTTTCCGGCGGCAGTTGAAAGGAGGGGCTCAGAAACATCTGCAGGTAGCCCTTGACCGGGGTCAGCGGGGTGCGCAGTTCGTGGGAGGCCGAGTAGACAAAGTCGGCCTTGAGCCGGTCCACCGCCCGATACCAGCGCTCGTAGATACGCCTGCGCTCCTCGGCCTCCTGGCGCAGGGCCTGCGCCTGTCGCAACAGTTGGTGGCGCATCTCCTCCAGGTCGCGAAAGCGCCGGCCGAGATAGCCGCTCACCGCACCGGCCATGGGAAAGAGCAGGAGCACGACCAGGACGATCCACCCCTCCGGCAGCGGCAGGGCGACGCTTGTCTGGGAAAGCAGGTAAAGCAACCCGTAACAGCCGGCCGCCCCCAAGGCCATCAGCAAGCCCCCCCCGTACCCCGCCAGAACGCCGGCATAGGCGATCGGTTCATAGTAAAAGGGAAAGAGCGGACTGCAGACCCCCTGGCTGCCCCAGTGGAGCAACGTCACCAGAATCAGGTCGCTTATGGGCAGGGCCCAGCGCCAGCCCCGCTCTTGCAACAGGCCGCGCCGCTCCAGCAGGTAGGAGAGAGGCAGCGAGACCAACGCCAACCCCAGCGTCGCCCAGAGCACCGTCGGGTAACGGGCCGGCAGGCGGGTAGCCCGCAGCATCAACGGGGCCAGCAGGATGATCACGATGCGCAGGGGCAAAAAGTAGGCCAGCAGTTGCCCCAACGCCTCAGGTGCGCGTCCCGCGCCCCCAGAAAGGCCATGAAACCAATCGTACAGCGAAAACCGTTCTCGTTCCCACATCGTCCTGCCTACTTGAGGTCCTCCCAGGTGGTCGCCACGTGCACATCCACACGCAAGGGGGCCTGCAACGGGTAGGCCCCCTCCATCGTCTCGACGACCAGCGGGCGGACCGTTTCCACCTCTTCCTCGGGAATCTCCAGGACCAGTTCGTCGTGCACCTGCAGGAGCAACCGACTGCGCAACCCGCGGCCCTTGAGCGCGCCGTACAGGCGGACCATCGCAATCTTGATAATGTCGGCCGCCGAGCCCTGAATCGGGGCGTTGATCGCCTCCCGCTCGGCAGCCTCGCGGAGGTTGCGGTTCTCCGAGCGGATGGTGGGAATCGGCCGGCGGCGGCCCAGGAGCGTCGTCACATAGCCCTGCTCCCAGGCCTGCTGCACCGTCTTTTCGATATATGCCTTCACCCGGGGAAATTGCTCAAAGTAGGCCCGGATGAACCGCTCCGCCTCCTCCTGTTCGATCCCCAACCGGGAGGCCAGTCCGTACGCGCTCATGCCGTAGATCAACCCAAAGTTGACCGTCTTGGCCAGACGGCGCTGTTCGGGGGTAACCTCGGCGATCGGCAGGTCAAAAAGGGCCGCCGCCGTGCTGGCATGAATGTCCTCGCCCCGGTTAAAGGCCCCCAGTAGACCAGGATCCCCGGAGATGTGGGCCAGGACACGCAGTTCCACCTGCGAATAGTCCGCCGAGAGGAGCAGCCAGCCGGGGTCGGCGACAAAGGCTCGCCGCACCTGCCGGCCCAGTTCCGTGCGCACCGGGATATTCTGCAAGTTTGGGTCGGAGGAGGAGAGGCGGCCGGTCGTGGTGACGGTCTGGTGGAAGGAGGTGTGCACCCGGCCGGTCTCGGGGTTGACCAGGGCGGGCAGCGCGTCCAGATAGGTGGATTTCAGTTTGGACAGTTCGCGGTGCTCCAGCACCTTTTCCACGATCGGGTACTGATGGCACAACTTTTCCAGGACATCCACAGCAGTGGAATAGCCCCCTGCTTTCGTCCTGCGAATCCCGGTGGTGGGCAGGCCCAACTCCTCAAAGAGCACCTGGCCCAGTTGCTGGGTCGAGCGGATGTTGAAGGGGTGGCCGGCCAGGGCGTGGATTGCACCCTCCAGGACGGCCAGGTCCTGCTCCAACTGTCGGGACATCTCCCGGAGAAACTCCACATCCAGGCGGATGCCGTTCCGCTCCATCTCGACCAGGACCGGCACAAGGGGCATCTCGACCTGTTCAAAGAGGTCGTGTAGACCTTCCTCCTGCAAGCGGGGTTGCAGGTGCGCCTGCAACTGGCAGGTCATATCGGCATCGGCGCAGGCGTAGGGGCCGACCTGCTCGATCGGCACGCGGTCCATCGTCGTCTGGGATTTGCCCTTTCCCAACAGGTCCTCGATCGTGGTCATCTCCTCACCCAGAATCTGCCGGGCCAGGTCCTTCAGGTTGACGGAGCGATAGCCGAGCAGGTGGGCGGCGATCATCGTGTCGCCGACAACGCCGCGCACCTCCAGGCCGTGCCGGGCCAGGATGAGCAGGTCGAACTTGGCGTTGTGGGCATATTTGGGAACGCCCTCATCTTCCAGCAGGGGAGCCAGTCGTCCCCGCACAATCTCCCAGGGGAGTTGGTCGGGAAGGCGGACCCCCTCGTCGCTGCAGTGGCCCAGCGGGATATACCAGGCCCGTCGGTCGGGCAGGGCCAGCGAGAGCCCCACCAGGGCGGTCTCCATCGGTCGGGTCGAGGTGGTCTCGGTGTCAAAGGCCAGGGGGCCCCGGCCCAGGGCCCGGAGCATGGCCTCCAGGGCGGTCCTGTCCCGGACGATCTCGTAGGGGGACGTGCGGCCGGTGGGCTGTTCCGGAAAGGACAACTGCTGAACTCGGATCGCTTTCCGGGGGGGCGCGACCGGTTCGGGCAGCCGGGAGAGCAATCCCCGGCCGAACTCGAGTTCGCCAAAGACCTTCAACACCGCCTCCCGGTCATACGCTCCAAAGCGGCCGCCCTCCAGGTCCAGTTTCACCGGGACGTCGGTGCGGACGCGGGCCAGTTCGCGGCTGAAAAAGGCCTGCTCGCGGTTTCCGGCCAGCAAAGTGCGATAGCGCGTGGGCACCTCGTCGAGGTGCTCATAGACCGCCTCGATCGAGCCGAACCGCTGCACAAGTTGGGTGGCCGTTTTCTCCCCCACACCGGGCACGCCGGGGATATTGTCGGAAGCATCACCCATCAGCCCCTTAAAATCCACCAACTGCTTCGGTTCCAGGCCGTACTTTTCGCGCACCCGGGCGGTGTCATAGACGACCGTGTCGGAGTAGCGCCGGCCGGGGGTGAGGACGCGGACGTGCTCGTTCACCAGTTGGAGGGCGTCGCTGTCGCCGGTGACGATGAGGGTCTCCAGGCCGGCCTCGGCGGCCTGCCGGGCCAGCGTGCCGATCAGGTCGTCGGCCTCGTACCCCTCCAGCGCGTAGATGGGAATGCCCAACGCCTCCAACACCTGCTCCGTCCGCTCGATCTGAGAATGGAGGTCGTCGGGCATCTTGAGGCGGTGGGCCTTGTACTCTGGGTAGAGGTCGTGGCGGAAGGTGCGCCCTTTGTCCAGGCAGACAACGACATACCCCGGGTTTTCCTCACGCAGCACTTTAAAGAGAGTGGAAAGAAACCCATAGACCGCGTTGGTCGGCTCGCCCTGGGAGGTGGCCATGCCCTGGGGCACGCCGTAGTAGGCCCGGTAGAGGAGGGCATGGCCGTCAATCAGGACGAGTTTGGGCGGTGGCTTGTCCATCGGTGTCTCCACGCGTGTCGTCCGACCGGGTGAGACGTACACCTTCATTTTAGCACAATTGCGGGAGAGAAGCAACTGGCCAAGTCGCTGTTGCACAAAAGGGCATCTCTGTGGTATACTGGGCATGGTAGCGTCCAATCAAGAAACGAGGAAGACCCGATGAGCGAAGAGATCGCCCAACTGCTCCAAAAGGGAATCGCCGCCGCCAGGGCGGGGAACAAGGCCCTGGCCCGACGGCTGCTCCTGGAAGTGACCGACCGCGATGAGCGCAACGAGGAGGCCTGGCTCTGGCTGAGCGGGGTCGTCGAGGACCTGGAGGAGAGCAAACTCTGCCTGCAGAATGTCCTGACGATTAACCCAACCAACGAACGGGCCCGGCAGGGGTTGGCCTGGGTGGAGCAACAACTGGCCCGGCGTGCTCCGCCGCCGCCGCTGCCCTTCGAAGCCCCGCCGCCCATCGAGGAACAGATCGCTGCAACGGGCCTGCTGCCCGAGGTTCCTGCCGAGGAAGAAGAGGTCGCCCCGCCGGAAAACCGCATCCCCTGCCCGGCCTGCGGCGCGATGAACTTTGATTTTGCCACCGAATGCGTCAAGTGCAACTTTCCCTTTGCCATCACCTGCCCGGCCTGCGGGGATTACGTCCCCACCGACACCGGCCTCTGCCCCAGTTGCGGCGCCGAACTGCCCCTGCCCCAAAAACTGACCGGGGTCCGGGAAAAGGAGGCCCAGATCGAGGATGCCTACCGGCAGGGGCTGGCCTACCTGGAGAAAGGCCGCTACCAGGAGGCCAAAGCCTCGCTGGAACTGGCCATCGAGCGGGACCCCTCCCACGTGGAGGCGATCTACAGCCTGGGCGAAGCCTGCGCCAACCTGGGGCTGACCGAGGAGGCCCGGCAGTACTGGGAAGAGGTGCGCATGCTCCAGCCGGACCACCCCTACGCAGAAAGGGCCCTCGAATCGCTCCTTTCGCCGGCCGAGCGACGCCGCCAGGCCCGTGAACAACGCAAGGCCCGCCAAGAGCAGGCCCGCCAGAAAAAACGCGAGGAAAAGGAGGGCCGCCCACCAGGGCAGACCCTGCTGAGCGAGTTCGAGCGCAAAATGGAAGAGACGCCGCCGCCGGAGGAAGAAGCCGGGGCCTTGGAGTCCTTTCTCTACGCCCTGATGATCGGTCTGGTCATCGGGGTGGCCTATGCACTGAACTTTGGGATTGAGGGACAGCCGACCCGGGAAGAGGTGCCGGCCATTTTGAAACAGAGCGTTGTAGTGGCCCTCCTGGTGGTGGCCGGCTGGATTGTGCTGGGGGTGGCCGCCCGCCTTCTCAGCCTGCTTTTCAAGGCCGAGGGAAAGACCAGCGGCTATATGGTCTCGGCGGCCCGCTTCCTGATTCCGTTCCTCTGGCTGCTCCTGCCGGTGCTGGTCAGCGTCCCCCAGGTCTCCACCCTGCTTCCCGACGCGCTGCAGCACCTGCTGAAGCGGCTCCCCCAGGCTCCCTGGCTCCTCTTTGGCGGCCTGGCCCTCTGCTGGGGTCTCTTTCTCTTCCTGCGGGGGGTGAGTCGGGTCGGGCGGATTCCCCTCTGGAAGGGGGGACTGGCCGGCCTGCTGGCCCTCCTGGTGGCGGCTGCCGCCGTCTATGGGTTCGTGCTCTTTGCCTATGAACCGGCCCTGACCTACGTGGACACTCTCTGGCCGGCCACCCCCACAGGCGGTTCCCCCACGCCCGCCCCGACCCCGGGAGGATAAGCGTAGGGAGGAGAACCCCTTCCCCTCTATCCGGTGGGTCTGTTCAGCAGATGCGCTGATTGGGCTCAGGGCTCAGAGGGCCACGAGCAGGTAAAGGGCCCCCGCCGTGGCCAGGGGGACGGACAGGTTGTCGGTTCCTCGGGGGGAGAGGGCCTCGGCGAGCGCGGCGACCAGGCCGGCCACCAGCGCGTGGAGCAGCGCAGGGCCCTGCGTGTACCCGCCCAGAAAGCGCAGCGTGGCCGTGACCGCCAGAAAGGTCCAGGAAAAGCAGGCCAGGCTGCCCAGCCAGGTCTTGCGCTGTCCCCAGAGGGTATACCCCCGCCGGCCGTAGGCTCGGCCGACGATCGAGGCCATGGCATCCCCCCAGGTCATGGCCATCAGGCCGCCTGCGGCGACCTCCGGCCGGCCGATCGGCCAGAAGAGGGCCAGCAGGCCGGCAAAGGAAAGGGGAAAATAGACCGTCCCCAGGGAAGCCTCGGCCACCTCGATCGCCCCAAAGATGCGGTAGCGCAACGAGAGGGCGTTCAGGCCGGCAAAAGCGAGCGGGGGGAGCACCGCCCACCACCACCGCTCCCGGGCAAAGAGGAGCAGCGCGGGAAAGACCCACATGCCCACGGCGATATGCACGATCTTGCGGGTCGTTTGCACGGCCAGGCCGCGCCGACGCAGCAGGTCGGCGACCAGGAGAACGGCCAACACATAGCCAAAGGAGAGCAGAACCGCCCGTAGGTCGGAACCGGTCATGGCCCCCTCCTTTATGCCGAAGGGAGGATGCGCTTCCAGCACCCGACGACCTCCAGGGTGGTGAAGACACGCTCCGCCTCATCCTGCTCGTCCCAGGAGCCGTCCTCATTCTGCCCCATCAACAGGTGTTCCCAGAGGGTGCGCACCAGCGGGGTTTCCAGGCCAAAGCCGGCCCGGAGTAGGTTGCGCAGCAGGATGGCGCTGTGGGCAGGGGGCCAGTCCGCCCGGAACTCCTGGGCCATCGTGTGGAGGATATTCTGGGCCGGCCCGGAACGTCGCCCCAGGCGGACGGCCAGAATCGGCAGGGCGTAGGCGGCCGTCAGGCGAGGGCCGACAAAGCGCCCGCCCGCCAGTTGCCGGTTCAGGAGGAGGTCCAAGGCCCGGTCGGCGGCGGGTTCCTCGCTACGTCCACAGGTCACCAGGACGGCCGAGACCAGGGCAGTCAGATAGAGGCGGCCGGCCTCCTCGCCCTCCTGGAGCCAGAAGGGCGGTGGGTCCCCTGCTGTCTGCTCCCACCAACTGCCATCGGCCTCCTGGCGGAGGGAGAGAAAGGCCAGCCCCCGGCGGGCCGGCGCGCTCCTGGCCTGGCCCAGGTCTTCCAGGGCCAGAAGGACCCGGCAGGTCTGGAGAACACTGGCCGGCCGGCCGGCCTCCAGACCGACGGGCCAGCCCCCCTCCTCGTCCTGCAAAGAGCGGAGGGTGTCCAGGAGCGACTCCGGAGGCGGCGTGCCCTCAAAGAGGGCCGTCGCCCGTGCCCGTGCCAGGTCGTCGCCGTGGGTCTGGATGTAGGTCATCGCCTTGCGGATGTCCAAAGGAGCCTCCTTTTTCTCAGGCCCAGAAGGAGGGGGCCTCTTTTCGAATCAACTGGAGCAGCAGTTCCTCCGCCCGGCCGGTCGGTCCTGCGCGGTGGGTCAGGTAGAGGGGCCAGGGAAAGGTCGGGCCGAGGGAGATCAGGTGCAGCGGCTTGGGGGATTGGCCGGGAAATGGGTGGTCGTGGAGAGCAACGGTCGGGCCGAGGGGGATCAGGTGCAACGGCTTGGGGGAAACCTCGGCCAGGAAGCGGGGCAGGAGGGCAACCCCCAGGCCGGCCGCCACCAGGGGCAGGGCCGCCGCCGGGTCCTGAACCTCCAGGGCCGGCAGGGGGGTGGAGAGCAGGACCTGCCGCTCTGCCAGGCTCGCCTCCAGGAAGCGGCGAGCCGGCGTTCCCCTGGCCGGCAGAATCAGCGATACCTTGGGCAGGGTGCGCAGGTAGATGCGCTTGCGCTGCCTCCAGCGGCCCTCGGCCGGGGCCACCAGCACCGTCTCCATCTCGATGAGCAGGTCGGACTCGACCCCCTGCTCGACAAACGGCTCTTCGGCAACCACCAGGTCCAACCGGCCCTCGCGCACCGCCCGGCCGACCTCGCGCCGGGGGAGCGGCCCCAGGGAAAAGCCCACCCCGGCGTGTCCCTCCCGAAAGGCCGCCAGAAAGGGTGCCAACAGGTGCCAGGCGAGCATGCCGCTCCCGGCCAGATGAAGGACGTCGACCATTTCTCCCCGCAGACCGGCCATCTCCTCCTCCACCCGTTGGGACAGGGCCAGAATCTGCCGGGCCGTCTCCAGGAAGCGCTCGCCGGCGTGGGTCAGGAGCATGTGTCGGCCCTTCCGGCGAAAGAGGCGCATCCCCAACTGCTCCTGCAGGAGCCGCATGTGGCGGCTGACGGCCGGCTGGGTCATGTGCAGGCGTCGCGCCGCCGAGGTGTAGGTGCCCTCCTCGGCCACGGCGATCAGGATCTCCAGTTGCAGATGGTCCAGCATCGTCCCCCCTTCAGATCCGGCCCGCCGAACCCACAGACAGCAAGACAAACCTGGCAGGTTTCACCATGGGACCTCCCCCGGCTTGCCGGAAAGCACGGCCTCTGGCTACACCGACATCATGTCACGGTGAACCTGCCAGGTCTTTTCCCATTTGTGCGACGCCCCCATACAGCGCCGCAGGGGGAGGGATGCCCTCGTCCCTGGGGATGAGGACGGCATCATTTTCCCCAGACGCTCAGCAGCGAAAAGGGACGGCTACTTTTCCGTTGGCTTTGGGTTAACGCTTGGGGATCACACGGCCGACCTGCCCCACTTCTGGCAGACCTTATGGCGACTGCCCGGCCGGAACCCCAAAGGTTTCCCGGACAATGCTCTAGGCTTGTTTGGCCGCCGGACCGACATATCGGGAGGGGCCAAAGGCCAGAACGCACCAGAAGATGACGCCGAGGAAGAGAAGCCCCAGCGTAAAGCCCACACCATGGCCGAACGACTTGGACAGGTCGTTCAGCACGATAATCATAATGATGATGTCGACGAAGGGAACCAGCAGCAAGAGAAACCACCAGGCCGGCCGGCCGACGATCTCGAGCAGCACGATGATGTTGTAGATGGGGATGATCGAGGCCCACCCCGGTTTCCCTGCCTTGGTAAAGACCCTCCACATCGCGGCGATTCCCACGATCGCAGCGATGCACCCGATGATGATCCAAACAGCAAACCTGTTGTCCACAGAACCCTCCTTGTTGTTCTACAAAATTCCTGTCATCACCAGAGAACCAAACCGGCCCTCTGATTCGTGCCTGCCCGCACCTCCTTTCGGCCTGTGCCCAAGCAGATACCTGTACAGGAGTATAGCAATCTCCGACACGGTTGTCAAGAGTCGGCGAACTATTCCAGTTCCTCCACCCGCGAAACGACCAGCAGAAACCCTTCCCCTCGCTTTTCCAGCGTTCCGGTCAGGCGCAGCGGCCGCCCCACATAGGTCTGCATCGTCGGCGGGGCCGGCCCACCGTCGGGCGGGTGGACCACCTCCAGCGGCGCCCAGGGGCTGACCTCCAGGCGGGAACCGTCCGCACCACCCAGGAGAAAGTGGTCCTGCACGCCGCTCCCCTCGGCCTGCAGGACCCCTTCCACCGTCACCTCCTGCCCCAGGTAACGCCCCGGGTCAGCCAGGACCTCCTTGAGCCCTGGGGCAGACGGGGTGGTGGGGGTGGGGGCAAGGACCGGCGTCGCCTGCCCCATCGTGCAGGCGGCCAGGAGGGCCAGAGCGATCAGCAGGACAGGCCAGCGGTTCATCCGCCTCCTCCACACCACCGGCCGGGAAAAGCGGCCCACCCTATGGGAGTGTTGGTTTCGGCTCATAGGAAACCTCCTCGCCCAGCGACAGCACCTCAATCCAGATATTCCCCCGGTTAAAGGCCACCTCCTGGCCCTCCAGATCAAAGAAGCGCAGTTCGTCCTCCACCGAGGGACGGGCCCAACTTCCCGCGATCACGCGACCGTCCTGAAAGATCAGGGCGTCCCCTTCGCCGGTCGTCTGGAGATCCATCCGGCCCTTGGGGTCGTCCGGGATACGTCCTATCGGAATCCAGATGACCACCACGTTGTGCACCCGGTGCTGCTCGCCGGTCAGCATATCCACGTGGGGCCGGCCCTTGTACTCGCGCAGGTAGGTGTTCGTCTCCGGGTCGTAGGTGTACCGGACCGAGTAACTGAAGCGCAGTGCGAGGGTCCCGGTGAGGGGCCGTTCCTCCGGCGGGGCATCCTCCTTGTGCAGATAGCCCTGATAGTCGCGCAACCGCTCCAGGCCCCAGTCCTCCAGGTACTTGTAGAGGAGGGCACTGCTGGTAAAGAGGTTGTTCCAGGGGACCTGTTCGTCCACACCGCGCCAAAAGTAAGCCCCTTCGTACACCAGGCCCTCCAGGTTGTAGTGGCAATCGCTTTCGGCCAGCATGGAAAGGGCTGCGGGGCTGCCGCCGGCGTGGGTATAGAGAGGACCGTAGGGGCAGGACCACTCGACGTAGTAGGGCCGGGCACTGCGCACCGGGCCCAACTGCTCGGCTTCCACCTGCTCAAAGATGGCCAGAAAGCGGGGAATCTGGTACTCGGCGATCGCCTCATAGACA
>FWPU01002740.1_pt1 | contig 45165 bp, 31 predicted proteins | sample 2228361 | NCBI WGS metagenome assembly FWPU01 (sample SAMEA103939777, study PRJEB20133) | metagenome
TCCCCCTCTCCATTCGAATGGAGAGGGGGCGAGCCGAGCGCAGCGAGGCTGGGGGTGAGGTAAACCGGCCACAGACCAACCTCATATTTTCTTTGTCCCTGTCCGCTCTGAACCGTTCTACTGTTGTAGAGGCAGTCTGATGAGAGCTTTGCTGCGCCGCCACGCGACCCCTGCCCGCAGGCCCTACGAACAAACCTATCAGGCCTATCTGTATATCCTGCCGGGGTTCGCCATCTATCTGATCTTCGTGCTGTGGCCCATCCTCAGCACCGTGCGCTATAGCCTGACCGAGTGGACGGGCTTCACCGCGCCCCAATACGTCGGCCTGGCCAACTACGAGCGACTGCTGCGCGATAAATTCTTCTGGAATGCGCTGGGCAACAACGCCTTCTTCGTCCTGTTCTACACCATCTTGCCCATCCTGGTCGCTTTGCTGCTCACCTCGCTGATGACCCGCCGTCACCTGCGCGGCATGACGATCTTCCGCGTGGGGCTGTTCGTCCCCCAGGTGATGAGCGCGGTCGTGGTGGGCATCATCTGGCGCTGGATGTTCGACTATCGCGGACCGATCAACGGCTTTTTGCGGCAGATCGGGCTGACAGAACTGGCCAGGCCCTGGCTGGGCGATTTCACCTGGGCACCCTACGCCGCCGGACTGGTGGGCACCTGGGTGGAGTATGGCCTGTGCATGGTGCTGTTCATCTCTGGCGTGCAGTCTATTTCCGATGAACTCTACGATGCGGCCCGCGTGGACGGGGCCAACCTGTGGCACGAGTTTCGCCATGTCACCCTGCCCGGCCTGCAACAACAATTGCTGGTCGCCTTCGTGGTCACCTTCATCGCGGCGCTGCGCGTCTTCGACCTGGTCTTCGTGCTCACGCGGGGTGGGCCGGGCCGCGAGACGCAGGTCGTCAGCATGTTGATCTACGAGCGGGCGTTCGAGTATCACGAAGTGGGCTACGGCGCGGCCATGGCCCTGGTGATGACCGTGCTGATCGTCTCGGTCTCGGCGATCACCTTCTATGTGCAGTCGCGACGAGAGGAGCGAGAAAATGCGCGTTAACCGGCGGCAACAGGTCTTCACCTATGGCGTGCTGATCCTCTTTCTGCTGATCGCCGTCCTGCCCTTCGTGGGCAATATCCTCACCTCCTTCAAGGCCAAGACCGAGCTTTCGCGGGGGTTGTTCACGCTGCCGGAGCAATGGCGTACCCAGAACTACGTCAACGCCTGGGAGGGCGCGCGCTTCAACGATTTCTTCGTCAACAGCCTGATCGTGGTGGTGCCGGTGGTGATCGTCTCCGCGCTGTGTTCCCTGCTCTCCGGCTATGCCTTCGGGCTGATCTCCTTCCCTGGCGAGCGGCTGTTGTTGCTGGTGATCGTGCTGGGGCTGATGGCCCCCACCGAGGCGGTGATCATCCCGCTGTGGCACCTGATGGATCGGCTGGGCCTGCGCGACTCCTACTGGGCGCTGATCCTGCCGCAGATCGGGCTGAGCTTCTCCTTCGGCACGTTCTGGATGCGGGCGCACTTCAAGAACATGCCGCGCGACCTGATTGACGCGGCGGTCGTGGACGGCTGCAATACCTCGCCCTTCTCGCCGCGCAACGTGCTGTGGAAAATCCTGCTACCGCTCTCCGGCCCGGCGCTGATGTCGCTGGTGGTGCTGGTCTTCATGTGGACGTGGAACGAGTTCTTCCTGGTGCTGGTGGTGGGGGGGACGGACTATCGCACGCTGACTGTCGGACTGGCGCTGCTGCGCGGGCGCTATTCCGCCGACGTGCCGGTGATGGCCGCCGCCTCGACGATCGTCTCGTTGCCGGTGATGCTGATCTACCTGCTTTTCCAGCGTAGCTTCATCCGGGGGATGATCTCCGGCGCGGTGAAAGCATAGAGGCGGATGCCCCTGCTCAGGAACAGTTGGGGCGGGTTTCGAAGCCCGCCCCTGTACAGTGAGCCTTGCCGTGGTGACACATCCCCTCGCCCCGCAGCACAGCCGCGAGGGTGAGGGAACTGAGGGGTGAGGGCAAGACCTCATCCGCCGGACGAGACGTAGCCGCGCTTCTGGATGGCATCGGCCACGCGCTGCACGGCCAGCATGTACACCGCCGAGCGCAGGTCCACGTTATGCCGCTGAGCCATCGCCCAGGCTTCCTCGAAGCTGCGGCTCATCTTCTTGTAGAGCTGCCGGCGGACTTCGTCAATCTCCCAGAAGTAGAATTGCAGGTCCTGCACCCATTCGAAGTACGAGACGATGACGCCGCCCGCGTTGGCCAGGATATCGGGCACCACGTAGATGCCGCGATCGCGCAGGATGGCATCGGCCTCGTAAGTAGTCGGGCCGTTGGCCCCTTCGACGATGAACTGCGCGCGAATCTGACCCGCGTTCTTGCCGGTGATCTGATTCTCGATGGCAGCGGGGATGAGCACATCGGTATCGAGGGTGAGCAACTCGGCGTTGGTGATGTGCTCGGCGTTGCCCGCAAAGCCCTTCAGCAGACGACCGGGGCTGTGCGCCACATGCTGGTTGATGGCAGCCAGGTCCAGGCCCTTGGGGTTGTAGAGCGCGTCGGAAACGTCGCTGACGGCCAGAATCTTGCAGCCATACTCGTCGGCCAGGATGTTGGCGGCATAGTAGCCCACGTTGCCGTAGCCCTGTACAACCACCCGTGCGCCCTGCGGCTCGCGCCCCAGCTTGCGCAGCAGTTCGACGGTGGCGATGGCCACGCCGCGACCGGTCGCCTCGGTGCGCCCTTCTGAGCCACCCAGGATAACCGGCTTGCCTGTGGTGATCTCTGGCGAATAGTAGCCCTGAATGGAGGAAATCTCGTCCATGAACCAGGCCATGGTCTGCTCGTTGGTGTTCATATCGGGCGCGGGGATGTCGCGCTTGCCGCCCAGGATGGGCGCGATCATCTTGGCGAAGCGGCGTGTCAGGCGCTCTAGCTCGTGCATGGAGAGTTCCGCCGGATTGACGCAGATGCCGCCTTTGGCCCCGCCAAAGGGGATGTTGACAGCGGCGCACTTGAGCGTCATCAGCATGGCCAGTGCGCGCACTTCGTCAATGTCCACATCGGGGTGATAGCGAATGCCGCCCTTGCTGGGGCCGCGCGCCGACGAGTGCTGCACGCGATAGCCCTTGAAGGTGAGGATGCGCCCGTCGTCCGCGATGATCGGGATGGTGACGGTCATCTCCACTTCGGTCTGACGCATGATGGAGGCGATGCCCTCGTCGAGCTGCAGGCGCTCGAAGGTCGAGTCGAACAGGGCAAGAGTCGTCGCCAACATGCTGTTGGTTGTTTCTAAAGAGGTTTCTTTTGTGGGTGTTGCCATAACCGTGTAGCCTTCTCCTGTTGGACACTTGGCAGGCGCTTGATGCGCCTTTCTACCGTCATCGTAACACCTGGCCCTAAAAAAACAATCCCCAACTGTCACCAGTTGGGGGTGATTTTGGTCGGGCGCACAGGCGCTACAGGAGGCGCTCCATCATGGCCGCCACAGCCCGGTAAACCGGCGACTCGTCGCCCAGCTCGATCAGGGGACGCCCGCTGAACTCGAACTCGATCAGTTGCGCGTCGGCAGGGATCGTGCCCAGCAGGGGGATATCGAGCCGGTCAATCTGGGCCTGCAACGGAGCGGGGACAGTGTCCGTGGGCAGGTTGTTGACGATCAGATAGGTCTGCTTGATGTTGATGTCCAGCTCGTGCCGAAAGGCAGCGATGCGCTCTGCCGCGACAATCCCGCGCTGTGTGGCGTCGCTGACCACCAGCAGAAAATCCACGTCGCGCGTGGTGCGGCGGCTCAGATGCTCCATGCCCGCCTCGTTGTCAATGACTACGTAGCGGTAGTTGCGGCTGATGCTATCCACTACCTCGCGCAGGTTGTGGTTGACAGCGCAGTAGCAGCCCGGCCCTTCGGGACGCCCCATGGCGATCAGGTCGAAGCGCGATCCTTCGGAGACCGCCGCGCGGACTTCGTAGTCCAGGTACTCGCGCTTGGTCATGCCCCCGCCGACCGTGCCCATGGCCGCGCCGCCCGCCGTCAGCGACTCCTTGACTTTCTCCAGCAGACCCTCGCGGATGTCGCCCACCGTCCATTCCAGTTCCAGCCCCAGGGCCATGTTGAGGTTGCTGCTGGGGTCGGCGTCAATGGCCAGGATCGAGCTGCCCTTGTTCTGGGCCAGGTACTTGATGATCATGGTGGCAATGGTGGTCTTGCCCGTACCGCCCTTGCCTGCCAGCGCAATGGTCGTTGTCATCGTTCGATCTCCGCAACCAGCCGGGCGGCCATCTGTTCGGCGGCCTGCCGCAGGGCGGGCACGTAGTCGTAGACGGCGATGCCGCGCCGATCGGCTTCCTGCACGGCCAGATCAGCAGGCAGGGTACCCAGCACCGGCAGGCCAGGGCTTTCGGCAGCCAGGAAGGCCGCTTCGTCGTCGTTGCGCACCTTGTTGCCCACCAACCATAGCCGCGTCAGGCCGATGTCGTGCGCCAGCTTCTTGATCTGCGCGGCGGTGCCCAGGCTGCGCCGTGTCGGCTCGACGACGATGATCATGGCGTCCACGAAGTCCACCGTCGCCCGCCCCAGATGTTCCACGCCTGCGTACATGTCCAGGATCAGGATGTCGTCTTGCCGGAAGAGCAGGTGTGTGAAGAGCGTCTTGAGCATGGCGCTCTCCGGGCAGATGCAGCCCGACCCGCCCAGGTCTACCGACCCCATCTCCAGCAGGCGCACGCCACGGTGCACCACGCTGAAGCGTTCCGGCAGGTCGTCCACGCGCGGGTTGAGGGTGAAGAAACCGCCGATCGTGCCCGGCTTGGCCCCTGTGCGCTCTTCGATCAGTTCGTCCATTTCCGCAATGGGGCGCAGTTGGGCGCGCAGTTCGGGCGGAAAGCCCAGCGCCCCCGCCAGACAGGGAGCCGGATCGGCATCTACGGCGAACACCTGCCGCCCTGCGTCCGCATACACCTGGGCGAGCAAGGCGGCCAGGGTCGTCTTGCCCACACCGCCTTTACCGCTGATGGCTAGTTTCATGGGGAGTCCTCGGTGATCAGTGGTCAGTGTTCAGTGGTCAACAGGTATTCGGCCACGACGAATCGGTAAGAAATTCAGAACGCAATAGATATTCCTTACCCCTAAATTCCTTCACCCTTGTGAACGGCACGAGGAGACTTGCTTTCTCGCGACTGCTCGTCGCTACCCTGCCGCCGCGCCGGCCTCTTCGGGTGCTTCCTGGGGCGGCACGAAGTCGGGCGGCAGCAGACCGGCCTCGGTGACGATGCGCGGGACGATCTCCTCCCAGCCGACCGCCATCAGGTGAATGCCGTGTACGCCCTGTTTGCCCCTGATCGCTTCGATCAGTTCCAGGGTGATGATCACTGCCTCTTCCTGCACGCCGTCGCCCGCCGCCTCCAGCCGCTTGAGCAGCCGGTCGGGGATGAACACGCCCGGCACTTCGTTGTGCATATACAGCGCCATCTTGAGCGACTTGAGCGGCGTCAGGCCCACCAGGATATAGACCTTGTCCAGGATGTCCCGTTTGGCCAGCTCGTTGAGCCAGATTTCGAAACGATCCGGGTCGTAGACCAGGTTGGTTTGCAGGAACTGCGCGCCCGCGTTGACCTTCTTGTGCTCGCGGATGGCCTGGAATTCGGGGCGCGAGGCGAACGGCGCTGCCGCCGCGCCCAGGAAGACCCTGGGCGGGAACTTAATCGGACGACCGTCCAGGTAGTGCCCTTCGTCGCGCATCCGGCGCAACAGCCACAGCATCTGCACCGAATCCAGATCGATCACGTCCAGGCGACCCAACGGCGGCGGCCCCATGCGCCCGCTGTCGCCGGAGAGCACCAGGATGTTGCGCACGCCCAGCGCGCTCGCGCCGAGCACTTCCGACTGAATGGTGGCCCGCGTGCGGTCGCGCCCCTGCAACTGCATCACCGGCTCCGCGCCGTGCTGCAGCGCCATGATGCTGCACGCCAGGCTGGACATGCGCGCCGTGGCCGACGGGTTGTCGGTGAAGTTGACGGCGGCCACATAGGGCCGTACCAGCTCGATGTTCTGGCACAGTTTGTTGGTCGCCGTGCTGAGCGGCGGCGCAACCTCCGCCGTCACCACAAATTCACCGGCGCGCAGGCGGCGTTCCAGTTCGGAGATCGGCTCGGTGTAGGCCGGAGGATGGTACTTGTCATCGCCCTGCCACCAGTCCGGCTGACGGATGGGGCGGAAGACGGCGTCCCAGTTGGCGGCGCGCGTGGCCGGATCGCGCGAGAGCATCCCCTTGACGAACTTACCCGTCCCGACTTTGCGAATCTGTTGATAAACGTCGCCCCAGGTTTCGGTGCCTACCTTGTCCCAATCCAGGGGGGGCAGCACTTCCAGCAGCTTTTCCTGGCGACCCATCTTGAAGGAGCGCTCGTATATCTTGTACCACACGCAGGGGCGCGTGGGGTCTACGTAGCAATGTTCTTCGGTCGAGCCGCCGCATGGCCCATTACGTGCTCCCTTGGGGCATTCCATGGGGCAGATGAAGGCCGTCTCCTGCAACAGGCAGTTGCCGCACATACGGCAGCCGAACAGCGGCCCTTTGACCATGCGCTCGATGCGGGCCAACAGGCGGCGGCGGAAAGGTTCGCGCTTGAAGGGATAGTAGGGCGGTTGCCAACGGCGGGCGGGCGTGAAACCAGGCATGAACTGTTTCCTTTGCTCCGATAAGAGCTTCTCGATCAATCCAAGATCACCGGACCGTACCACCGTCTGTCATTGTAGACGATAGCACAATCCGGTCTCAGTGCAGAATTTCAGTTTTGTATCACGAATAACATCACTTCGACGGCCTGACTCATGGCTATTGCTGCAAATAACCGTCGGCGTAGATCACCTTGTTGAGCAGGATTTGCACCGTCTTCCAGATCGCCACCTGCTCCGGATCGCTCATGTCCACATCTTCGGGCTGCGGGTGTTCCATCGCCTGGATGCGGTCGTGAATCTTCAGGTAGAGCCGGCCCACCGCCGTGCTGTCGTCGCGCTGCTCGATGATGCGGATGACCTCCTTGAGCTTCTCGTCCAGCGGGTCGGCGATCATCATCTGCAGGCCCGCGCCCATCAGCATGGTGCAGTAGACGCGATTGATCAGCGGACGGTTCTCGCGCGGGACGGCGTTGGACACGTTGGACAGCCCCACCGAGACCATCGGCGACGGGTCCCACACATAGGGCAGAGTACGCACCGCTTCGATGCACTCCGGGCAATATTCCTGGCAGCCGGACACGGTGAGCACCAGCGGATCAATGATCAGGTTCTGGATGGGGAAGTCAATCTCCACCATGCGCGGGATGAGATACTCGACGGCGATGTTGACGCGCTCGTCGGCGCTAACGGGGATGCCGCTGCTGCCCATGGTCAGCGCAATCAGCTTGGTATCGTACTGCTTGGCCAGCAGGGGCACTTTTTCCAGGCGTTCCGGCTCGGCAGAGGTCGAGTTAATGATCGGCTGAGCCTTGGTCACCTTCCGCAGCCCGGCCTCGATGCCCTGGATGTTGGTGCTGTCGAAGACTAGCGGCACGTCCACTACCGCCTCCAGCGTCTCGACGATCCAGGGGAAGACTTCTTCCCAGTCCTTCTTGCGGGGGCCGAGGTTGACATCAATGGCCTGTGCGCCCGCCTCCACCTGACGCACGGCCAGGTCCATGAAGAACTCGCGATCTTTGGCGGCCAGGGCCGCTTTCACCTTCTCGGAAATGATATGGATATTCTCGCCAATGATGTACATCGCTCTTCGTCCTTTTCTCAGGACCGGTTCTGGCCGGTCAGCACGCTATGACTCGTGATTCCTGGCGGCGATGGCTGCCTGCACCGACGGAAAACGCGAAAGATCGGTGTGAGGCAGGAACAGCGCCGAGGTGAACGCTTCGTAGAACGTATTGTCAGCCGATAGCTCGATATAGGTCATGCGGCTGGCAATATCCCGGATACGGGCGCGGGCGTCGCGATCCAGCAAGGCCAGATACGCCCCGCGCACGGCGGTGTTGCCCAGGAAGTGGAAGCGATCCCAGGGCATGTCGGGCAACAGGCCGATCTCCACTGCCTTCTCCACGTTGATATACTTGCCGAACGATCCGCCGACCAGCACCTGTTCGACCGTTTCCAGCGGCACGCCCACGCTCTGCGCCAGCACAGTGAAACCGGCGTAGATGGCCGCTTTGGTGCGCAGCAGGTTGTCTATGTCCACATGGGTGATGACGATGTCGCGCCCTTCGCCGCTTTCGGCGGCCCAGCAGACCACATACTCCGGCCCGTGCTCGCCCGTGCGCACGCGCGGCGTGGGCAGGTTCACGTTGATGTGCCCGCCCTTGTCTACCAGGCCGGTCAGGAACATCTCGGCCACCAGGGAGATCAGGCCGCTGCCACAGATGCCGCGCGGCTTGACGTTGCCCACCACGCGGTAGGTCGGCTCGTAGGTCTGCCCATTGATCCACACTTCCTCGATGGCCCCGCGCGTGGCGCGCATCCCGTGCAGCACGCCGCCGCCTTCGAAGGCCGGCCCGGCGGAGGCAGCCACCGTCACCAGCCAGTCGCGGTTGCCCAGCACGATCTCACCATTGGTGCCCACGTCAATGAACAGAGTCACCTTGTCGGTATCGGCCAGGCCGGACGAGAGCACCCCCGCCGTGATGTCCGCCCCGACGTAGCTGGCCACGCCGGGCAGGCAATCCACTGTTGCTTCGGGGTGAATGGCCAGGCCCACTTCCTCGCCGCGCAGGGTAGGGATGTGATTGATGGCCGTCACGAACGGCATCAGGCGGATCGAACTGGCCGGTATACCCAGCAGCAGATGCATCATGGTGCTGTTGCCAGCGATGGTGGCTTTGTAGATCGTCGCTGGATCGGCTCCCACGCGCTTGCAGACGGCCTCGATCAGGGCGTTGATCGTGCCCAGCACCAGCCGCCGCAGTTCCTCGCCGTTGCCGTTCTTGGTGGAGTAGATGATGCGCGAGATGACATCTTCGCCGCGGGCGATCTGCGCGTTGTACTCGGCGGCCTGCGCCTCGACCTGCCCCGTACGCAGGTCTACCAGCCACACCGTGACAGTGGTGGTGCCGATATCTACTGCCACGCCCCACAGCGGCGCATCGTCCGGCACATGGCCGGGCAGCAGATCGATCAGCCGGGCGGGACAGTTGGGACAGTCCCACGCCTCGGCGTCGAGCACCGCCGTCACCTGCCAGTGGGCCTCGCGCAGCGTCCGGCCAATGCGCCGCATCTGCGCCAGCGACAGCTTCACGTCGGCCAGGTCGGCGTGCTGGCGCAGACCGCGTTGAACACGCGCCCAATCGTCGGTCTGATCGTCCATACTCGGCGGGGGCAGAGTCAGCGCGACGCGGTGAATGGTCTGGGCGTGACGCGGGTCGTAGCCAGTGGGGACGGTCACCTCGATGGCCGTGCGATCGGTCGTCAGTCGCCGCTCGATCTTCTCTTGCGGCGGGACGACGACGCGCACGTCGCCTTCTACCACGGTCTGACAGGCCAGGGCATAGCCCGCCGCTACGTCTTCGGCGCTCAGGCGCAGGGTGCTGCGCCGTCGCACCTTTCCTTGCAGCACCTGCACGGCGCAACGGCCACAGCGCCCCTGCCCGCCACACGGCTGCGTCAGTTCGACTCCGGCCAGGCGCGCGGCTTCGGTGAGCAGCGTCCCCGTCGCCACCCGGATCGGAGCCGGAGCGGTGTCGAAGATAACGGTATGATCGGCCATCGCCCGAACGCTAGAGTGCCTGTTTCATGAACGCCGGAATGTCTACCGCCTCGCGCGGGCCGACGCGCACTTCCCAGCCGGGCAGTTCCTCTTCCAGTTCGCCGGAGAGCACCGCTACGTGACCGGGCAACACAATGCGCTTGCGGCTGATCTTATCGTTCAGGCTGAACTCCTTGACCGCCTTGGCAATGCGCTCGGCATCGAACTTGCCCGCCGCCCAGGCTGTCAACACGCTCATGCCCTCGGCGTCGGTCACCAGCAGGTGCGCTGGCAGGCCGGAGCCTTCGACCTCGTTGGCCACGCTGAAGTAGGTGATACTGAAGTTGGTAGTGACCAGCACCGGCGATTCCGGCGTCGGGCTGTTGAACTCGTAGACGCCCGGCTGCACCTGGATCGGCTTCTGCGGGTCGGTGTAGAGGTTCTCGCGTAACACCAGCAGGCCGTAAGCCAGTTCCGGCGTGAAGGTGTCCAGCACCACGAAACCAGCGTACTTGGCGATGGCCTGTGCCGCCAGCAGCGATTCGGTCGCCTCGTCGGGGGCGTCGCCGGGGACAGCCAGGATGGGATACCCTGCCGGGCGGAAGTTCTTCTTCAGCGCCAGGCGGCGCAGTTGCGTATAGAAGCCCAGCGACGACCCCAGCCGGCGGGTGGTGGGAGCCAGCACCAGATTTTCGACCCCTTTGTCCTTCAGCCGGCTGCTCAGCGCCACCAGGCCATCGAGCGTGTCGGCGATCACCGCCAGGGCCGCGCCCGCGCCTTTGGCCAGATCGGCCATTGCTTCCCAGTTGCTCGCGTCGGCCCCGCAGAGGAGCGGTGTTTCGCCGTCAATGGGCTTCAGCCCGGCAGCGATCACGGCGGGATCGCGGCCCATCAGGATCAGCGGGCGCTCGCTCACCTCGCGCACGGCGCTCACCGCGTCGGCGAACGTCGCCGGATCGCCCGACGCCGCTTCAACGGCGAACCCGTCCAGGCTCAAGTCCATGCCCACGTAGCTGACGCGGTAGGCGTCGGCGGCAGCGACGCGTGCCTTGAGCGCCTCCAGCGGCTCGTTGTCGCGCACGCGCACGAACAGCCCCGGTTTGTTGAAGAATTTCTTTTCGTGGCGGAAGAGCACCGTCTCGTTGCCCGCCTTCACCTCGTGATCGTCCGCCTTGAGCGTGATCAGGCGCACGGGCGGTTGGGCGGCAGCGGAGAGCTTTTCTTTGGCCTCGTCGCTGACATAGGGGCAGGCGGCCAGTTCGGCCTGCTTGGCGGCCAGTTTCATGGCGAAGGCCATACACGTCGGGAAGCCGCATTCCTTGCAGTTGGTCTGCGGCAGAAGCTGGTAAATCTGAATGCCTGAGAGTGCCATGGTTTTCTCCTGCTAGAACGGTGTGCCAGCCCCAGGTCAGGGAGTAGCGGGCGGCCTGGGCGATGGCTGGCGCACCACGTTGATGCCCAAATCGTTCAATTCATCATCGCTGCGAGCAGCCAGGTGCCGCAGCAGTTGGCGGTAGGAAAGCATGGCTGCCGGATAGCTGATGCCGCCGCGCTGAGGCATGACGAACAGCGCCCGCACGCCCAGGTCGCGCATGATCTGCGCGGCAGCGGCCAGGGGCAGATCGGGGCGCACCTGCGGGATGCGCTCGTTCATCACGTCTTCGGCGGTGAGCGAGTCGCGGTCGGGCCGCCCGTAGCCTGTCACCACGTCGTCCTGCGAGACCACCCCCACGGCGTGCCCGTCCCGGTTGAGCACGATCACCGCTTCCAGGTGATGGGCCAGCAACAGCCGCGCGATCTCGGCCAGGGGCAGGTCTGGCGCACAGGTGACCGCCGGGCCGATCAGGTCGCGCACCAGCAGACGCTCGGTCATGGGCGCTCTCCCTTTCGCTGAGACGCCGCGCCTGCCAGCCCCAGGCGGAGACGCCGGGCCGCTTCGCGCTTCTGCAGGAACATCTGCATGGGCGACAGCCGCCGGGCATAAATGCCCAGGTCGGCCAGGTCGGCGTCGGTGCGCGCGGCCAGATGGCGCAGAAAATGCCGGTAGGTGAGCATGGCCGCCGGATAAGTGATGCCCGCCGCATTGTGCGTCAGGAAGACGACGCGCACCCGCTGATCGCGCATCAGTTGAGCGGCGGCGGTCAGGGGAATGTCGGGCGGCAGTTCCGGCACGTCTTCGCGCATGATCGCCTCGGCGGTCAGGGCGCGCGGATCGTCGTGCTGATAGGCCAGCATCAGCTCGTCCTGAGACACCATCCCCACGGCGTGTCCCTCGTGATCGAGCACGATCACTCCTTCCACGTCTGCGTCCAGCATCAGGCGAGCCAGGTCGCGCACCGGTGTATCCGGCGCACAGGTGGGGACTCCTACGGTCATCAGGTCGCGCACCAGGCGGCGTTCGCTCATACCCAGCGCTCCGGCAGTCAGGCGGTGTGCTCTGGGGCGGTTGTTGCCCCGCCCCAGAGCGATCACGTCTATTTGGCGCTCATCAGATCGTCAATGGCCAGCCGCACGCGCCGCACGCTTTCCGGATGGCGCAGCACCACGAGGTCGGCGGCGGATTCGATCAGGGCCATGGCGGTGAGCGTCTCCCAGTGAATGGCGCGGGCTTCCCAGTCGCCCCAGGCTTCGGGCACGCCCGTGCCCACCTTGGCCTCCTTGGCCTTCCAGGCTTCGTAGCCCGGCGTGACGATCATGGGGAGCTGCGTCATGGCATCGCCCTGCAGCGCGGCCAGGCGCAGGCGCTCCATCACCGAGTAGCCGTACTCGATGCCATAGCCGAGCGCACCGGTAGTGGGATCCATCAGCACGCGGTCGAGCGGCAGACCCATGTCGCTGATCAGGATGTTGAGCTGCTTGGCCAGGTTCACGTCCATCGCCGTGCGGGCGATGACCACGTGATCGTTGGCCAGCGCGGTCGCCACGATGGTGCGGTAGTTCTTGTCTTCGCAGATGCCCAGCGCCAGCCGTTCGCCTTTCGTCGCTTCGGCGATGGGCACCAGCAGGGCGTTGTCGGCCTCGGCCTGGCCCGGCCCCCACACGATCAGCGGCAGGCCAGTTGCCTGCAGCACCGCTTTGGTGATGGTGACGGCGCGTTCCGGCGTGTTGGGCTTGCCGTCGGGGTCGGTGAGGCTCAGCGCCAGCACCAGCGCGTCAGCGCCGGCGTTTTCGGCGGCCTTCGCCCATTGTGCCGGGTCGTTGATCACGTCGCCCCAGGCCTTCAGCAACAGCGGCGACCAGTCCGCCGGGCGCTTGTCCATGATCTCGATGGCGACGGCGGGCCGGTGCGGGATTTCGCCTTCGAAGAACATGAAGGGCAAGGCCGTCTGTCCGCCGACGGTGAGAGTGCGGGCGCGGGTACCGCCCTGCTCTTTGGTCGCGCCGAGCGTCACCTCGCGCACCCTGCCTGTCCACTTCTCCTTGACGATCTCCGTCTTGGTCTCGGCGGTCAGCCAGGGCTTTTCCGGCGGGAGCGCCTTCTTGGGCGGTGCGGCAGGTTTGGGCGGTGCAGGAGCTTCCGCCTTGACCGGTTCGGCGGGCGCGGCCTGGGTAGCAGGCTCAGCCGCAGGCGCGAGCGGCGCGGCGGGCGCTGGAGCCGCAGTGACCTTCGGCGGAGCGGGCGGATTGGGCGGCAGCGCGCCACTCACGTCGGCCCCCAGTTCTCTGGCGGCGGCCAGCAGTCCAGCGGCCAGGGCGCGCCGGAGTTGATCGAAGAACGCGGCGCTGGCGTCGCCGAATGGCGCGGGCGTCGCCGGCGCGGAGAGTTGGGCTGGCGAAGGCGTTTCGGCCTGCTCAGCCTCGCCAGATGGAATACCGGCTTGAGAAGGTTCAGAAGTCATGGCTGTCATCTCTACAGCAGGACTTGGCGCGACAGGTTCACTCTCGACGAAAGCAGACGCTGGCTCCGGTTCGGGCATGGGCGGCGCAGCGACGGGCGCTACCTGGTCAAGCGTATCGAGCGCAACCGCAGGCTCGGCCATCGCTTCGACGGGGACAGCCTCCGCTTCGGCGACTGCCTCCGCGCCCATGGGCGGCATAGCCAGCGCAGGATGGTTGTGCTCCTCCAGCCAGGCGACCAGTTCGTCTACGTCGGTGACCGTGCGCTCGTCGGCGATCTTGTCGAGCAGATCGGGCACGCCTTCGCGTTCGGCGGCGGCGCGCAGCTCCTCGGCCATCGTCTCTTTGAGGATGCTGCTCATCCACACTACCCGCTTAAGGCCGCCGTCGGCGGAGATGAACTTGGGGCTGATCAGGTAGTACTTGCCCACGCCCATCACGCCCGGCGTCTGCAGACCGCCGCCCGCCATACCGGCCAGCGTGCTGAAGGTCATGCCGGCGGGGGTCATGCTGGTGTCTTCGCGGCTGACCACCATCACGCCGTTGGCTTCGGGGATGTACATCACGATGCACTCGAAGCAGCCGCAGTTCTTGACGAGCAGGCCGTTGGCCAGGTAGCTGTTGATGTCCAACAGGCTCAGGTTGTAAACATGCTCGTACCTGCCGTCATTGCTGATCATCTCAACGCGCGTCACCGTGTCCAGGAGGTCATCGCGTTCGAGCCAGGGCTGTAGCGTTGAGGCCATATCGGGCTGAGCTTCCAGCACGCGCTCAACGTTTCCCCTGACGGGCCGTGAACGCCCGCTTACATAGTAGTAGCGCGTGGACGCGCTCAACGTTCCCGCTGCATCTGCCAGAGCCAGCATCTGCCCAGCAGCGTATGGCAACACTTCCGACTGCGATTTATCCAGTTCGGCGGCGTTTTCAGCCCTCAGCAGGGCCAGCTTTGCGGCTCGCGCCGGGTGATGGCTCTGAACGAGCGAGGCAAACCGTCGCAGGTCAGCGCCGTGCATGGTGAGCCTGTAGACCGGGCCTTCGCTGAGACGGGCCACGATGCCGAGCCGTCTCAGCAGAAGCGCCATATGGCGCGCAGCTCGCTCGTCGCCGTGACACAGGTACGCCTCCCCAACGATCCAGCCATGCTGTTCCCGAACTCGTACAGAGCCGTCTCCGTCGAAGACGCCTGCTATGAACGTAGCAATATGCGTTTCGGGCAGCGGGAAAAGGCGTCTCAAGTCCCAGGTGGGAGGATCAGCCCGGCGGATGCCCAGTGCATCTGCCAGAGCGCCCAAAAGGGCGTTGGAACCATAGAGCTCCATCCCTGTCTTAGTCGGGGTGATGGTACGTGCCCCGATTCTGCCGCTGTGAGTCTTTTCGCGGCGGCCCAGCGGCTTGTCTGGGAAGACACGCTCATAGACCGTCTGCACATGGCTCAGCAGGGCAGGCTCGGTATTAGTGAAGAAGACTTGGCATTGGCTCTTGCCCACGCGATTCAGCGATCCGTCTGAGGCCAGGAAGCCAAGCAAATAGAGCAGATCAGGCGTGATTTCCGGCAGCAATTGGGGCGGGTTTCCGGCTGGTGGAGCTACTCGCCGGATCCGTGTCTTGAGCCTGGACCAGTCTTCGCCCAGGCTTTCACAAACCTGGCGGTAGAGGGCAAGCGACCAGCTTGAGCGCACGTCTGGCAGTTCCGGCAGCGCGCGGCGGGCTGCTGCCTTGGAGCCGTAGGCCGCCTCCAGTTTTGCCCAGGCTTCGGCGATCAGGACATCGTCGGCAACGCGCCAGTCATCCGGCAGCAGGTCTATTGCCAGCGGAATATGCTCCTGGACCTTAATGTGTTTGGCAGCATACACCTGGTCATTGACCTGCACCTCATCTGCCCGGACCCAGACCTGTCCTTCAGGGCGATCCACTGCGACGGGATGGTTGGGCGTCAGGATCAACCGCTGGCCAGACCTGGTCTCCAACTCCACCAAGAACGGCGGCGCGGGATTGCGGTGAACGCCCAGCACGCGGCTTGGCGTGATTCGGCCATCTTCGTCGAGAGTCGTAGCGGCTGAGTCGAACGGCCCTAGCTGGCCCCGGTGAGCGTCTACCCATTCCCCAATGGTCGTCAGGCGGCCATCAATGATCACCTCAGCGTCCGCGGTGAGGCAGGCGGTCATCGGGTTCTCCATGATCGAATACATGGCCACCTTGTTCACTGTGCCGTGCGAGCCGATGGCGGCGTACTCGTTGGTGCCTTCCCAGTAGCCTTTGACCGGATCGAGGCAGGCCCCCAGCTTGATCGGCTGATTGGGGCCGGTGGGGTTGATGCTGTAGGACGCCTTGCAGTCCAGCCAGTTGTACGCGCCGCACAGGCCCAGCCGTTCGGGGCTGACGATGCAGACGTGATTGGGCGCGAAGGACTGACAGTTCTTGACGATTACGCCATTGACCACGTAGTTGTGAGTGTGCTCCACGCTGAAGTTGTACACCCGCTCGCTCTGGCTGGGGACGCGCACCACCTCCTTGATCTTCTGGAAGCGCACGTCGGCCTGTGTCCAGGCCCGCAAAGCGGCATAGTCGGCGTCGTCTGGCGGGACAATGTCGCGCAGAGCATCCAACACCTGGGCCAGTTTGGCCTTGCTGGGGCGCGACTCGCCTTTACGCCATTGCAGGAAGGTCTTGCCGTCTACCGGCAACTGTGAGACCGAGATGGGATAGCGTTCCACCAGGGCCGACAGGTGAGCCTGGCACGACAGGGGGACCGTATCGTGACGCACCACATGGTTATCGTCGTGCCGGAGCACGATTGCATCCAGACGGGCGCGTTTGGCGGGATGCCCGGAGCCGACCCGCTCACGGAAGCGCAGTGCGTCTTCATCGGAGCTGGTCGCCACCTGATAGCCGCGCTTGATGGGGCTGATGTAGGAGGCAATGCCCAGTTTCTTCAGCAACAGGTGAATGTGACGCGCTTCGACCTTGGTGCGCGCCGTGAACAGCGCTCTCTGGCCGGAGACGTGTCCGTCGCCGTCGAACAGGCCGCGCAGGAAGGCCGCCACCAGGTCGGCGGGGAGGGCGGAGATGGCGTAGCCCTGCCACTTTTGTTCCTGGTCGGGCAGGCCGATTCCCAGACCGTTGAGCAGACGCCCCAACAGGGTATTGCCGACTACTGCCACCGTGACGTTGCGGCGACCCTCGATCAGCAGATCGGCGGAGCGGCTGGTCTTGGGCGGGATTGTCTGCAGGGTGGGAGCATGTCCAAAGACCTGGGTCACGATGTCGCTGAAGCGCTGCACGAGCGCCGGTTCGGTGTTGGTGAACTGGACGAACACGCCGCTACGCCCCTGAGGCCCACGCCAGCGTACGCAACCATCCGCTGCCACCAGACCGGCCAGATAGAGCAGGTCGGCGTCGAGTTGAGCGCGGTTCAGCACAGCCTTGGCCTGGAAGTGCCGCAGCGTCTGTTTGACCGTGTGCCAGTCCTGACCAAGAGCCGCCAGGATGCCCTTGATCTCGCCAAGGGTGAGGCGTTGATGAGAGACGCCCTGGCGGGGATAGAGCGCGCTATAGAGTCGCCGGTAGGGGAGGCCCAACGCGCTGGCGGCTTCGCTCAGGCGTGGGTAGCGCTCCAGAATCCAGGCGCGCAACTGCCCGTAGAACTCGTCGTCAGCGACCTTGTAGTCGTCCGGCAGATAGTCCACGATGAAGAGCGAAGCATCGCTGGTCTCTGCAGGGGTGGGCAGTGCATCCAAGACATAGTCCCCCGCCTGTAGCTTGCCCGCAGCGACCCACATCAAGCCTTGCGGCCTGTCCACCAACACTTTGTGATTGGCGGTCAGGGTCAGATCGTTGCCGTTCTTCAGCCGGATACACACCAGTTCCGCAGGGGCGGGGTTGATGAACAGTTCGCCCATAGACTGGCTGATGAGGCGATCCTGGGCGAAGGTCATCACCGGACGCAGGCCGTAGTCTACCGCCTGGTGGATCAGCGTCTCGATGGGCAGGAACGAGCCATCGGCCAGCATGATGTCCTGGTCGGGCGGGACGCACAGCGTGCACGAATAGAACTCGTCTACCGCCGTATCGGTCAGGTCGGCCAGGCGCTTGTTGCGGTAGTCGTAGGCTTCGCGCGCCCGCGCCAGCCATTTTTCGATCTCGGCCTTGTCCGTGTAGAGCGTCACCTGCACTTTGTCCACAATCGCGCCGAAATCGGCGTGATAGCGGGCGTGCAGAATCTTGCCGAAGTGTTCTAGGTTGAAGCCTTTCTCGGCAGCGGCGTTGGAGATGCGAATCCAGGCGATGTCGCGTTGCCCGATGTGCTGAATGCCCGATGCGCCGTTGATGAAGTAGTGCACCTGGCGTTCCAGCACCGGCTCGAAGTCCTTCTGCATCTTGCGGCCCGCCACCTCGATGACGATGCCCAGGTCCATATGTCCCTGCGGCTCGATGTCCTCGAAGCCAGGGCCGACGATCTCGACCTTGCCATCCTGGACTTCGTCCATGTCCACCATGCGCAGATATTCGAAGCAGCGCGAATACTTGCCGCCGAACTCGATGCGCATGTCGGCTTTGCGCACCACCTCGCCCTCGAAGGCCGAGCCATAGGGCACGGGCACGGGCACGTCGGCGACCTTGATCTTCACGCCGCGCACCTCGATGCACTTCTGCACCAGGATTTCGGCGCGTTCCAGGTCGTCCTTGGCCTCGATCTCGTTGAAGGGCATGCTGACTACGTGCTCGTAGGTGGTGATACCCGTCGGCAGGATTTCGGGGATGACTGTGTCGGCGATGACCGGGAAGCCGAAGTTGATCGCCCCCGCCGCCGCCGCATATTTCAGATCGTCCACCTCGCCCAGCGCCAGCACGAAGGCGAACACCCGCTGTTTGTTATAGAGCAGGATGTCGCGCGCCTGACCGGGCTTGATGCCACCGAAGGTCAGCGCCGAGCGCGTGGCGAAACCCAGCGCGTAGATGGCGCTGATGGTGTCGGTGCCGAAGGGCACGGTGTAGGTGTCGTAGCCCAGCTCGACGCCTTCTTCTACCAACTGATGAATGATGCTGCGCCCGTTGACGTTGCCCGACAGGAAGCACAGAATATTGCGGCGTTGTAGCTCGCGCACGATCTTGACGGCCACCTCGTTGGATTTGGCCGCGCCCACGATCGCCGCGAAGCCGGGCATACGTCCGTCCACAAGCTGAATGCCCCACGAGCGAAGTTGAATGTCGTCAATGGGGCCGTTGAGGTGGCCAATATTGCCGCTACCGTTGCTGCCATAGGACGTGCCGCCCGCCAGTTCGAGGCCGGGGAACGGCTCCGGCTGCAGGCCATAGACGAAGCGGATGGCTTCGATGGCCTCAGCGGCGAGCAGGGTGGCCATGCCGCTATCGAGCGCCTCGCCCAGGTAGGGTGTCCACTTACGTTGCGCGGGGGCGGGGTGCAACAGGGCGCGGGCGTGTTCCAACACTGGTTGCAGGTCGCCCAGCCTAGTCACTTCGCGCCCGGTCATGCCGTAGATCACGGGCAGGTAGTACGCCGTATTGGGGAAGGAGACAGGCGTCTCTGGCCCTTTTTCGGCCAGCGCCTTCTTAAGCATCAATTCCGCTTCGGTTACCAGCGCGTTCGCGCCGCGAATTGCGCGAGTAGCAATGTATCGAGACATGCTCTGAATCTCCTATTTGGCGGGCACACCGTAGAGCGCCGCCCGTCGTTCGGCCAACGGCAACTCTTCGAGTTCCAGGATACGGCGGTCTCCGCTGCGTCCAAAGCGCGTCGGATCATAGGCGGGCAGATTGAGCGCCGCGCGTTTCTTGTCAATGTGCTCCAGCGTGCGGCGGATCATCTCGTCGGGGTCGGCGATGAACTCCATCTTGCCGCCGTAGAGCGCTTCCCAGCCCTCGCTGATGTAGCGCAGCACGCGGTCGCTGTCGGACACGCGATCGGGCATGCCGCTGATAGGCGAGGAGCCGCCGAAGATGACGTACACACCAGACGCCACGCAGTACGTGCCGATCGAGAGCGCTTTCTCGCTCATCCATTCCGGAGCCAGGCCGACGGCGGGAATCTGATCAATGTCGTCGCCCAGGCCACCCTCTTCGACCATCTGCGTCAGCACGGTCAGGATGCGCGAGTTGTCCACGCACGATCCCATGTGCAGCACCGGCGGGATGCCCACCGTCTCGCAGACTTCGCGCAGGCCCGGCCCCACCTGGTCTAAGCCAGCCTCGCCGAGCAGCAACCCCAGCTTGGCGCTGGCGATGGCCCCGCAGCCCGTCTCCACCACCAACACATCCTGGCGCAGCAGCTCGCGGGCGACGTAGGTGTGCAGGTAATCCTGCTTGCTGCGCGGGTTGTTGCAGCCAACGATGGCCGCCACGCCGCGGATGCGTCCCGCCATGATGGCGTCGTTGAGCGGGCGGAAGGAGGCGCGGTAGCTGCCGCCCAGCATGTAGTTGATGTATTCGTGGGAAAAGCCGGGCACCAGGTCTTCGCGCACGTCGGGGATATGCGTCTCGCCGCGATTCTTGAAGTTGTCAATGGCCTCGCGCAGGATTTGCTTGGCGATGGTGAGGGCCTTGTGTTCGTCGAACTCGATGTGCAGCGCGCCCTTGATGCGCACCTTGGGCGAGGTGGTGATGATCTTGGTGTGGAAGTTGCCCGCCAACTGTACCAGCGCCTGCATGATGCACTGCACATCCACCACCATCGCTTCGACTGCGCCGGTGAGGATGGCCAGTTCCTGGTGCAGGAAGTTACCCGCCGCCGGAATGCCCTGGCGCATCAGGATTTCGTTGGCCGTGCAGCAGATGCCAGAGAGATTGACGCCCTTCGCGCCCGCTTTGCGCGCGTAGGCGATGATTTCCGGGTCTTGCGAGGCCGCCACGATCATCTCGCTGAGGGTCGGCTCGTGCCCGTGCACGATCACGTTGACCATGTCCTGCTTGAGCACGCCCAGGTTGGCCTGGCCCAGGATGGGCGCGGGCGTGCCAAAGAGGATATCGGAGATGTCGGTAGCGATCAGGCTGCCGCCCCACCCGTCCGAGAGCGCAGTGCGGATGGCGTGTTCCAGGATATGCTCTGGGTCCTGATCGTCGCCGATGTGCGTGCGGTGCAGCGCTTCCACCACTTCGCGGTCAATGCCGCGCGGGAGCACGCGCCGCTCTTGCCAGAGCTTCTGGCGCTTCTTGGGCGCGCGGATGACAGGAGCGACCACGCCATTCTGCTGACCGAACTGCGCGATATACAGGTCGGCCAGATCGTTGGCGATTTCCTCCGGGGCGCGGCCCTCGATGGGGATATTGTACTTGGAGGCGACGATGCGCAGCTTGGCCACGTCGCGGATGGTATAGCCTTCGGCCTGGCCGTGCGCGACCGCCTTGAGCGTGAAGGCCATATCGCGCCCGTGATCGGAGTGCGCGGCTGCGCCGGCGGCGATGGCGCGGATGAAATTGCGCGCCTGAATCGTATCAATCGTTGCGCCACAGATGCCGGTTTGCCCGTCTTTGGTCAGACGACACGGCCCCATCCCGCAGAGCTTGCAGCACATGCCCGCCCCGCCGATGTTGCACGGGGCCAGCTCTTCGGCGCGGAAGAAGGCGGTGCTCAGACCCAGTTCTTCGGCACGGATCAGCATCTGTTGAGCAGCGGGATCGGTGCTCAGTTCTTCGGGGCTACGTTTTTCTTTGGGCATGGCTCAATCCCCTTCATCCATTCTCTGCAATGGTCCCATGCCGGGGCATGGCCAGAGCGGACGCCCGGCATAGGAAACGCGCTGCGCAAAGCTGACCGTCGGCCCGGCCTGGGCGTAGGCAGCAGAATGACGGAAAAAGACGTTGGGATCATCAGACTGGTAGGCGGCCTGATCGGTCTCTGTCGGCACAGGCAACGGCTCCAGATAGCCAGCCTCTTCCAGGCAGACGCGGATGCGATCGGCGTCTATCGCCTGCGGATCGTAGGTGACTTCGACGACCTGGAAAGCGCTGCTGGCGTAGATGTCGGCGATGCCTGGCAATGCGGAGAGTAGACGCCGCACCTCCAGTACATGGTGATCCCCATACATGGCGGGAACTTCGAATGTGAGTTTTTCCATAGGGTTGTTCTCTTCCACCTTCCTGTTTGCATAGTGCACACCGATTGCCATTTCACGCCCGGTAAGCACGGGGAGCAAGGCAGAGAATTAAGTACAATAATATTCTTTATAACTAATAAATCACCTAAAGGTGCTCCAGTTTCATAATGGGCGAAAACTGATTGCAAATGCAGTGAAAACCATCACATCTCTTTCTAGCGTTTGTCACTTCTGGCCAGATATGGCGGTCGCTGAGGGGGCATCGCTCGCCAGGAGCAGCGGGCGGCTCAGAAAGGCGGGCAGGAGGGGCAGTCGGACTTGGGGACAAAAACTCACCAGGGAGAGCGCCAGGGGTACAGAGAGACGCAAAACTTTTCTCGCTCTCTCCTCTGCACCTGCAAGCAGCGCTTTCTTGCTTTTGCCAGGGTCGGTTGTCTATAATGTGACACAGCCTATAGTCGTCAGTAGGGATTTTGAAGATCGGGACTGCCTTCAGGTTGATCCTGGCCAAAAGAATGTTTTTGTTGGAGATCGGAAAAGTGTTTAGGCCAGTCTGCTATGCCGCGAAGCGCTCAAGGCACCCTGTCTGGTCTGTGCGCAGACCGACGGATGCCTTTTGTGTTTGTGGCAGCGGACACCGGCAACGCCTGATGGCGGGCAGAGAAAGGAGACGCTTCCCCTAAAGGCCAGCAAAGAACCGGAATTCCAGAATGTCTCGCTCGTTCGGAGGGATGCTCCCTCTATCGTTGGATCAATCTCTCGTTTCTCGGCAGGTTGCAGTAGATGGAGGAAACACATGAAAAAGCTTTTGGTAGTGCTAGTGGTGATCGCGCTGGCAATGGGCGCTTTGCCAGCCATGACCTCGGCGCAGGAAACCCCAACCCTGTTGATCTGGGCCGACGAGACCCGCGCCGCCGTCATCGAAGAACTGGGAGCCGCGTTCGAGGAAGAATACGGCGTTGACCTGGTCGTACAGCAGCTTGGCTTCGGTGACATCCGCGACCAACTGCGCATCGCTGGCCCGGCGGGCGAAGGCCCGGACATCATTATCGGCGCGCACGACTGGGTGGGCGAACTGGTGACCAACGGTCTGCTGGCACCGGTTGACCTGGGCGACCGCGTGGAAGAGTTCGCACCGGTAGCCATCACCGCCTTCTCCTGGGAAGGCGAGCTGTACGGCGTGCCCTATGCGGTGGAGAACGTCGGTTTCTTCTACAACACCGATCTGGTCCCTACCCCGCCCGCGACCTGGGACGAGGTAGTCGAGGTCTCCAAGGCGCTGATGGAAGAGGGCAAGGCCAAGTACGGCTTCATCCGCCAGGAGGGCGACCCCTATCACTTCTATCCCATTCAGACGGCCTTCGGCGGCTACATCTTCGGCCTGACCGAAGAGGGTGACTACAACGCCGAGGATGTGGGCGTGGACAACGAAGGCTCCATCGCGGCGCTAAAGTGGCTGCAGGGCCTGATCAAAGACGGCCTGATCCCCAGCGGCCTGGATGGTGGCGCGGCTGAGGCGCTCTTCCAGGATGGCGAGGCGGCCATGTACATCACCGGCCCGTGGAACATTCAGCGCTTCCTGGACGCGGGCGTGCCCTTCGACATTGCGCCCATCCCGGCTGGCCCTGGCGGCCCTGGCCGTCCGTTCATCGGCGCGCAGGCGTTCATGGTCAGCGCCTTCAGCCAGAATCCGCTGCTGGCGCAGGCGTTCCTCACCGAGTGGGTGGCGACGGAAGAGGCCCAACTGGCCCTCTATGAGAAGGGCAACCGCGCGCCCGCACTGCTGTCGGCACAGGCCAAGGTCGAAGACCCCTATCTGGCGGCGCTGGCAGTAGCTGCCGAAGCCGGGCAGCCAATGCCGGGCATTCCGGCCATGTCGGCGGTGTGGACAGCCTGGACGGATGCCATCACCCTGGCCATGCAGAATCCCGATGCCGACGCCGCTGAACTGGCAGCTAAGGCAGCGGAGACCATCCGCGCGGCAGCGGCTGGCGAGTGAGCGTTCGGGTCGAGCATTCTCGAATGCCCTATGCAGGGGTCGGCGCACCATGCCGACCCCTTGCCCCACCAGGAGCATGATCCGAAAGGAGGAGGCGCGCTATCGCTGACCGGCAGGCCGGTTTGGCGCGCACAATGCAATGGAAACTGCAAGGGGTGCTTTATCTCGCTCGCCTGCCGCGCTGTTTTCGTCCCGCTCGTTGCTGGTGACGGTATTGCGGCTGGTTGGGCTGGCGCTGATTGACGCTTTTGCCATCTGGTTTGTCAACCGGCTGATCAACGACGGTGAATATATTCTGGCGATCTTCGTCGCCGTGATCACGGTGGCGATCAACGTCGCTTACCTCTTTGAGGGCATGTATCCCTATCGCTGGTTCGCCCCTGGCCTGACCTTACTTATTCTGATGATTATTTATCCCACCATTTTCACGCTCTATGTGGCCTTCACCAACTATAAAGATGGCAACCTGCTGACGCGCGTGCAGGCGGAAGAGGTGTTGCTCAGCCGCACTTTTTTGCCGGAAGACGCCAAGACCTATGGCTGGACGGCGTTCCGCTCGCTGGAAGACCCCAACCGCTGGGCGCTATGGCTGATCCCGACGGACGGCGAAGGCGAAGCGCTCTTCGCCGAGCCTGGCAAAATCGCGCCGCTGAGCGAGATCGATCTGGGCGAGTACACCCTGGACGAAGCCGGTATTCCCACCGGCCTGCCGGGTTGGGAACGGGTGCCCTTCGCCAAGACGGTTGCCATCCTCGATAGTGTGCTGGCCAAGACCGAGTTCGGGACGGCAGACCAGAAGTTCATGCTCAACCCCAAGAACCCCACCAAGCAGGCCGGGCGCTTCGAGCGCAAGTACACCCTCAACGACGACGGCACGCTCTATGACAACGAGACTGGCGTGACCTACAAAGCCATCCAGGGCACGTATACGCCGGTTGACGGGCCATACAAAAACGCGCAGGGTCAGGTGACCGATGCCGAAGGACAACCCTTGCCGGTGATTCGCCCCGGCTACTACGTGCCGATCGGCCTGGACAATTTCAAGCGCCTGATCGAGAACGACAAGATTCGCGGGCCGTTCATCCGCGTCTTTCTGTGGACGTTCGCGCACGCCTTCTTCACGGTGTTCATCACCTTCTGGTTCGGGCTATTCCTGGCGCTGCTGCTCAATGTCAAGTTCACGCCGGGGCGCGCGGTGCTGCGCACGCTGTTGTTGGTGCCCTATGCCATGCCCGCCTTCATCAGTGTGCTGGTGTGGAAAGGGCTGCTCAACGAGCAACTCGGCGTGATCAACAAATTCCTGACCTCGCTGCCCTTCATTGACAGCGGGCCGCGCTGGACATCGAGCGCCCTGTGGGTGAAGGTGGCCATCCTGCTCATTCAACTGTGGCTGGGCTTCCCCTACATGATGCTGATCACCACCGGGGCGCTGCAATCGCTGCCGGGCGATATTTACGAGGCGGCGCGAGTAGATGGCGCGAACGCCTTCCAGCAGTTCCGTCACCTGACGCTGCCCATGTTGCTGGTGGCCGTAGGGCCGCTGCTGATTGCGTCGTTCGCCTTCAACTTCAACAACTTCACCATCGTCGAGTTGTTCAACAAAGGCGGCCCACCCATTTCGCCCGATCAGCCCGCCGGACACAGCGACATCCTGATCACCTACACCTACGAGCTGGCCTTCGGCAGCGGGCGCGGGGCGGACTACGGCTTCGCTTCCACGATCACCCTGGTGATCTTCCTCATCGTGGCGCTGATCACGGTCTTCAACTTCCGCTTCACGCGCTCGTGGGAGGAGATTTCGGAAAATGTCTAGCCTCAGCTACGTCATGCACAACAAGATGGCGCGCGACCGCTGGCTGAATTACCTGCTGCGGCTGTTCCTGGTGATCCTGGCGTTGTTTTTCGCCTTCTTTCCCATCATCTGGATCGTCTCGGCGTCGTTCGACCAGACGGGCACGCTCAATACGCAGCGTCTGATCCCGCGCAACGCCGGCCTGGGCAACTACGACAAGCTGCTCAGCAGCGACATTCACCCCTTTGGGCGCTGGATGTGGAACTCGATCAAGGTGTCTTCGATCACCGCCTTTCTGACCGTGTTGGTCAGCGCCATCAGCGCCTATGCTTTTTCGCGCTTCCGTTTCCGCGGTCGGCGCAGCCTGATGCTGACCGTGTTCATCGTGCAGGTGTTCCCCAACTCGCTGACCATCGTCGCGACCTTCCTGCTCATTCAGACCATCGGGCGGCATGTCTCGTGGCTGGGGCTGAACACGCACGGTGGGCTGATCCTGGTCTACCTGGGCGGGGCGCTGGGCATCAATACCTGGCTGATGAAGGGCTTCTTCGACTCCATCCCGCGCGACCTGGACGAGTCGGCGCGCATTGACGGTGCGTCCGACTGGCTGATTTTCTGGCGGATCATCATCCCCCTGGTGCGCCCGGTGCTGGCGGTGGTGGGCATCCTGTCCTTCATCGGCACCTATGGCGACGTGATCATCTCGCTGACGCTGCTGAAGGACAAAGACGTGCAGACGTTGGCCGTTGGCCTCAACCGCTTCATCAGCGACAGCTTCAACCGCGAGTGGGGCGTCTTTTCGGCGGGGGCGCTCATCGGCGCGATCCCCATCGTGGTGCTGATTCTCAGCTTCCAGCGCTTCTTCGTCAGCGGCCTGACCGAGGGGGCAGTGAAGGGCTGACGATATTGCGAATTGCGAATTGCGAATTGCGGATTGCGAATCTAAACATCCCGCAATCCGCGATTCGCATCTGCAATCTCTGGCTGGCGCATTCCCTGTTTTGTGGCGGTCTTCTATGGAATTCATTTTCGGCACATTTGCCACCGACGAACTGAAGCTCGTCCATCACCGGACGGCGCGGCGGGGGGTACAGCACGGATTTGTCCTGTCCCCCCGCGATCCACTCCCCGGCCAGCCGGTCACCCTGACGGTGCAGATCGGCACGGACTTCACAGCGGACGCCGTCGCCTGCTACTACACGCTCGACGGCAGCACCCCCGCCGGTTCGCGCGGCGTGCCCAGCAACGGGCAGGTCGTGGCTTTGCAACCGGTGAGCACTGAATGGGACACGGTCGCCTGGGGTTATGTGACGCGCTGGCAAGGCACCCTGCCCCCACAACCGGAAGGCTCGGTGATACGCTACCGCATCGGCGCGTGGGCGGGCGACGGGCCAGAGGTCTTCGCCGACTGGCCGGACGTACAGGACACCGCCGAACGCGCCGCAGCCGCCTTCTTTCGCGGAGAAGATATCTCTATCGCGCCATCCCCTGCGCCAGCGGAGGGGCAGGTCTTCGGCTATCACGTGGATCGCCTGCGCCCGCCAGACTGGGCGCGGGAAGCGATCATCTACCAGGTCTTCGTGGATCGCTTCTACCCCGGCGACGGGCGCGACTGGCTGCGTCCGGACTCGCTACGCGGCTTCTTCGGCGGGACACTGTGGGGCGTGCGCGACAGGCTGGACTACATCGCCAGCCTGGGCGCGACGTGTCTCTGGCTCAGCCCGACCTGGGTCAGCCCATCGCATCACGGCTATGACGTGCTGGACTACACCCGCACCGAACCGCGCCTGGGCGGTGACGAAGCGCTGCACGCCCTGGTACAGGCGGCCCATGCGCGTGGCATCCGCGTGCTGCTCGATCTGGTCTGCAATCACCTGTCGCATCAGCATCCCATCTTTCAGGAAGCGCTGCACAACCCGTCCAGCCCCTATCGTGCCTGGTTCACCTTCGACGATTCGCCGATCGGCTACCGTACTTTCTTCGGTGTGCGCTCCATGCCACAGCTCAATCTGGCGCACCCCCATGCGCGCGCCTGGATGCTGGACATCGCCCGCTACTGGCTGCGCGAGTTCGACGTGGACGGCTACCGCCTGGACTACGCCAACGGGCCGGGACCAGGCTTCTGGGCGGACTTCCGCGCCGCCTGCCGCGCCGTCAAGCCGGACTGCTTCTGCTTCGGCGAGATCGTGGATCAGCCCTCGGCCTGGCTGCCCTACATCGGGCGGCTCGATGGTTGCCTGGACTTTCACATAGGCGAGGCGCTGCGCAAGACCTACGCCTATCGCGCCTGGGACGAGGCCGACTTCGAGCGCTTTGCAGCGCGTCACGAGGCATATTTTGCGGGAGAAGGCGACTTCCTTCGCCCAACCTTCCTGGACAATCACGATATGGATCGCTTCCTGTTCGTCGCCGGCGGCGACAAGCAGGCGTTGCGCCGCGCCGCCGCAGCCCAAATGCGCCTGCCCGGCCCACCGATCATCTTCTATGGCACCGAGGTCGGCCTGACGCAGCGCCAGGGCAAGGGTGGAGCGCTGGGCCTGGAGTCCAGCCGTGAGCCGATGATCTGGGGCGACCGGCAGGATACCGATCTACTGGCCTTCTACCGCGACTTGATCCGCCGTCGCCAGCAAAGCGCACCCTGGCGCTGAGAGAACACCCGACTCCCGCTATAATAAACGGCGCTATTCGCTGATGGCTGAATCCTGTGCCATGAGGGAGAGATTTGCATGTCCAAGAAAGTTGTGACGTTTGGGGAGATCATGATGCGCCTGACCCCGCCCGGCATGTTGCGCCTGACCCAAACCACGTCGTTCGACGTGACGTTTGGTGGCGGCGAAGCCAACGTGGCCGCCTCGCTGGCGCACTATGGCATGCCGGTGGACTTCGTCACCCGCCTGCCCGCCAACGACCTGGGCGATGCCTGCCTGCAGTTTCTGCGCGGGCATGGCATCGGCACGGACAAGATCATACGCGGCGGGGAACGGCTGGGCATCTATTTCCTGGAGATGGGAGCCGTCCAACGCGGCAGCAAAGTGGTCTACGACCGCGCTTACTCGTCCATCGCCACCATCGAGCCGGGCATGATTGACTGGCGCGCTGTCTTCGCCGACGCCGATTGGTTCCACTGGACAGGCATCACCCCCGCCATTGCCGCCGGGACTGCTGCGGTCTGCCTGGAAGCCGTCCAAACCGCCCGCGAGATGGGCCTGACTGTCTCGTGCGACCTGAACTATCGCAAGAAGCTATGGCGCTGGGGCAGGAAAGCGGGCGAGGTGATGACCGAGCTGGTCAGCCTGTGCGACGTGGCTGTGGGCAACGAAGAAGACGCCGCACAGGTCTTCGGCATTCACGCGCCAGATACCGACGTGATCGCGGGCAAGGTCGAGGCGGAGAAGTATCGCAGTGTCTGCGAGCAGCTCAACGCCCGCTTCCCGTCCCTCAAGACGATCGCCATCACCCTGCGCGGCTCGCTCTCGGCCAGTCACAACACCTGGTCGGGCGTGCTGTGGGATAATGGGCGCTTCTATACTGGCAGCACCTACGACATCACGCACATCGTGGATCGCGTGGGCGGCGGGGATGCCTTCGTCGGTGGCCTGATCTATGGCCTGCGGACCTATGACGACCGTCAGCGCGCCCTGGAGTTCGCCATCGCCGCCTCGTGCCTGAAGCACTCTATCTACGGCGATTTCAACCTGGTGACAGTCGAAGAAGTGGAGAAGCTGATGGGGGGCGACGCCTCCGGGCGTGTTTCGCGCTAACGCTCCCAGCCGTCTGGCCCCAACACCGCCCCCGGCCTGATGACCCGCTGCGGCACCAGGTCGGGGGTGGCGACCAGGTCGTAGGTCAGCGCGCCGGTCACGCGCACCGGCACGATCTTTCCCTGGGGTAACTCACCTTCGACTAGCACATAGCCGTCAATCTCCGGCGCGTCACGGTAGGAGCGCGCCAGGGTGATGATCTGGCCAGTGGGCGTGCCGTCCTCAGTAGTGGCTTCGGCCTGTCCCTCCACCAGCACGTTCAGCGTCTGCCCGACGAGCGCCTGATTGCGGGCCAGGCTGATCGGTTGTTGTACGCTCATCAGCAAGTCGTGACGGGCGATTTTCACATCCTCGTCCACCTGATCGGGCAATTCGGCGGACGGTGTGCCCGGCTCGAAGCTGTAGGTGAAGCACCCCACCCGGTCGAACTGCATCTCCTCGACGAAGCGCAGCAGCGTCTCGAACTCCTCATCCGTCTCGCCCGGATAGCCGACGATGAAGGTGGTGCGGATGGCCAGACGGGGCATGACCGCGCGCATTTTGGCGACCGTCTCGCGCACCCAGTCTACGTTGGCCGGGCGACGCATACGCAGCAGAGTGCGCCGGTCGGCGTGCTGCAAGGGGATATCCAGGTAGGGCAGAATCTGCGGATGCGCCGCCATGGTCTCGATCAGCCGGTCGGTGACGTAGCCGGGGTAGGCGTACATGATGCGAATCCAGGGCACGTCGGGCACGGCGGCGACCAGTCGCTCCAGCAACACCGTCAGCCCGTCCTTGAGACCCAGGTCATGGCCGTAGTCGGTCGTGTCCTGGGCGATCAGGATCAGCTCCTGTACCCCCTGGTCGCGCAGCGCGCGCGCCTCGTCCAGGATGCGTTCCAGGGGACGGCTGACGGCGGTGCCTTTGATGGCGGGAATGGCGCAGAAGGCGCACGGACGGCGGCAGCCGTCGGCGATCTTCAGGTAGGCGCTCGCGCCCTGCACGGCGACACGTCGCACGCCGCGTTCGTCCGTCCCCACGGTGAGCGCTTCGTCGGGCAGGTGATAGAGCGGCTGCGGGTGTTTGCGGTCGCGCAGGCGGCGCACCAGGTCTACGATGTCCATCCAGCGCCGCGTGCCGATCACTCCGTCCAGCCCTGGCACCTGGCGCGGCAGGTCGTGCCCGTAGCGTTGCGACAGGCAACCGGCGGCGATCAGATATTGATCGGGGCGTTTGTGTGCGGCTAGTTCGCGCAGAGCTTCCAGCGACTCTTCGCGCGCAGAGGCGATGAAGCCACAAGTATTAACGATCAACACCTCGGCACGCTGTGGCAGATCAGTGCCCCGCAGACCCGCTTCTTCCAGCAGCGCGGCTATAGATTCGGAGTCCACGGTGTTCTTGGAACAGCCAAGGCTGAGCAGGTAGTAGGTGTCTTTGCGCCTGGCCATGTGCGCGAATCGCTTTCCAGTCAGATTTTTGCTGATGACGATTGGCGAAATTGCCGGGCCAATCATAGCGCAGCCGGTGCCGGGCGTCGAGGGTGGGTTCTCTGAGTGCGCGCAAAGGTTGGTCGGCGACCCGCCTGACGCGGGGACATCCATCTCACCCCCGCCCGGCGCTGACGCGCCCCGCTGCCCCCTCTCCGACGCGGAGAGGGGGCAAGCCGAGCGAAGCGAGGCTGGGGGTGAGGTAAACGGGGGCGAGCCAACCTCTACGCTTGCTCCAGCTCTGTCCGCCCCTGAACCCGCGAGGGAGAAGGGGCCAGGGGATGAGCGGAAAAGTGCATAACACGCTCTAAACGGCTCTCGGTGGCTTCGCATGTCAGGAACTGAAAGTTCCTCCCTTGACCAGCCAGCGCCACACCCAGGCCAGCGCCTGCACATCGGCGCGCTGATAGGTGCAGGCGCGCGTCAGGGCTTCTGCATCGCCGTTTTCCAGCCAGACGCAGTAATCCTGGTAGGCGAGCAGCCAGTCGTCGCCACCCGGCCAGGGAAACCCCAGATAGGGCGCAACGTCCTTCAGGCTCCAGCCTGGCAGGGGCAGGCTCACCGCATTCCTGCACACGGTCAACAGGTCTACGAAGCGGGGAGCGAGTTGCCCGCAGACTGCCGCCGGTGCGCTGTTGCGCAGGATTGTCCTGTCGTAGGCGCTCCAGTGATAGATCGGCTCGTCCCCGCCAGCGACAGCCTGGCTCAGCGCTGCCCACAGACTCTCCACGTCCGGCGCAAGGGTGACTATCTGTCCGTCGGGCAGGGTCAGCGTCTCCATGGCTGCCCAGGGAGCGAGCAGGGCGATCCGCGTGTTGCCTTCGCTATCGCACCAGCCCATGCACCAGGGCAGCGTCTGACTGCCAGCCTGGTATGTCTCCAGATCGAACATCCACCCCGCACGGCGGCACAGTCCCGGTAGCTCCCCGTGCCAGATGGGTTGCTGCTCTACCCAGGCCCGCGCGCTGGCGTGTAACCGGCGGGCCATGTCCGATCCGACACCGCGCACCTGCAACAGATCATCGGGCGAACAGGTCGCGATAGCCGTCACGCTGACCAGCCCCGCCGCCTCCAGGTTTACTCGCAGGGTCGGCCCCACGCCGGGCAGAATGTCCACCTGTCCGCGCGCCCTGGCTTCGGCATGACAGTGCTGCTGCCAGGGGCAGAGAGGACAATGCTGGTTGATCCAGATGGGCGGTTCCTGAGCGGTGTCCAACAAGGCGATGGTGCGCAGCAACGCCGCCATCAGCCGGTCTTCGTCGTACTCGTGCGACAGGCGTTGTCGGGGACGGCCCAGCTCATCCATGCCCAGCCACAGCTCACCCGGCGCGGTCACGATGCCCATCTGACGCAGCAACCAGGTGTAGAGATCGAGCTGTACCCAGTCGGCTTCCTCCGCTTCGCGCCGCCGTTTGATCTCCACTGGACGATAGGCAGGCTCGCCGAGGTACTCGACGCGCTGCAGGCAGTCGGGTTGCCCGCGCACGACGAACACGCGGTCGGTCAGGTCGAGCGGGGCCATATGTTCGAGGCAACCATGCCACAGCACAGCGACCTCGCCCGTCGTGAGCGCGTCGCGCGTGAGCATTACGCCCGCTTCCCATGACTCCACCGGCACGCGCTCTACTTCGGGGAATTCCGTCTGCTGAATGGCGATCTCGTGCTCGCGGCCCTGCTCGATCAACGCCTGCGCCGCGAGCGAAAGCGTGCCGCGCAGGGCGGGATCGCCATATCGCTCAAGCCACAGTTCACGCTCGCAGGTCAGCACCATGCGCACCATGCGGGCCGTGAGCACGAGCATGGGTACCGTGACCTCCTCTGAGCAAGTCGGCTACAGCCAGCGCCGATGGTGCATCCACGCCGCCATGATCGCCGGCAAGGCCAGCATGATCACCAGCGTCACGACAAAGGCGGGTTTGTCGGTCCAGGCATCCAGCGGGATCGTCGGCTGGAAGTAATTCATGCCAAAGAAACCCGTCAGGAACGACAGCGGCATGAACAGCGTGGTGATGATGGTGAGCGTCTTCATCACGTCGTTCATGCGGTTGTTGACCACCGACAGATGCGTGTCCAGCACGCCGCCCACCATGTCGCGCAGGCTCTCGGTGATGTCGTACAGGCGCACCAGGTGATCGTACACATCGCGGAAGAAGACGCGATCGTCGTCGCGGATGACGGGAAAATCGCCGCGAGCCAGTTTGTTGAGCACCTCGCGTTGTGGGGCGATCACGCGGCGCAGGTGCAGCAGCCCGCGCTTGAGCTGAAAAATCTGTTCGGGCACCGCCACGCCCGCGCCGTCGAATAGCTCATCCTCCAGGTGATCGAGCGCGCCGTCCAATTGCTCCACCACGGGCATGTAGTCGGCCACCAGTTCGTCGGCCAGCAGGTAGAGCAGATGATCGGGGCCGCGCTGCGTGTGCCGCTCGTCGCGCTGACACAGCGCCCACACCCGCTCGATGGCGGCGATCGGTTCGCTGTGATGGGTGATGACGTAGCTGCGACCCAGGAACACGTCCAGTTCCAGCGTGCGTACCCGCTGATCGGCTGCGGTGTCGAACACAACGCCGTGCAGCACCAGATACAGGTAGCTCCCCCAGTCGTCTACCTTGGGATGATGCGACTCGGCCAGGGCATCGTCCACCGCCAGCGGGTGAAAGCCGAACATATCGCGCAGGATCGGCTCGCACACCGACGCAGGCTCGCCGCACAGATCGATCCACAGCAGACCGGCGGCGTCCTGCTGAGCAGCGGTAATGGCCTCCAGAGACAGGTCGGTCTGCAAAGCCCCGTCGGGGGGGCGGTATAAAGAGCGGATCATCGTCTCACCTCAAGCCTTGCCCGAGCACCAGGTCTGCGTGCCCCAGACGGTCAGAAAAACAAGGGCGCAAGAGATGCCCGGCCACAAAACCGCGCCGCTCCCACGCCCGGCTATCCCATCCTCGCGCTTTCAGGCGACGCTCACGCCAAACCTGCCCGCGCCGCGCCCTCGCGCAAGAAACGCAATCCTTCGGCGGCCAGCACCGCCGGCGGCTGATTCGGCGGACGCCACAGGCAGGTTGCCGCGGCCAGATCGGGGTTGATCGCCGCGAACGATTCCAGCACCAGCGGGCCGCGGTAGTGGGCGTCCTTCAGGCCACGAAAGACTTCGTCCCAGATCACCGTGCCGGAGCCAACCAGCCCGCGATGGCTCTCGCTCATATGGATATAGCCCAGCGTCTCGGCGCAGGCCACGATGGGCTTGTAGAAGCCCTCTTCTTCGATGTTCATGTGATAGGTATCGGCGTGTAGCTCGATGTTGTCATAGCCTGCCGCGCGCACCGCCAACACCGCCGCCTGCCCATCTTCCAACGCATTGTACAGGTAGGTTTCGTAGCGATTGCAGCACTCCAGCGCCAGGGTGACACCGCGCTGCTTCGCCTCGTCAGCCACCTCGATCAGCGTATCTACCACGACCTGCCGTTCTTCCGGCGTGGGCGCTTTGCCGGTGAGCGTGCCCAGCGAATAGGCGATGCAGCCGCACAGGTAATTCCCGCCGATCTCCACCAGTTTGTCCATGGCGCTGACCAGAAACGCCTTGGCTTTCTGCGGCGCTACCGGCATATGCGCATCTTTGGGCAGCACCAGCGAGGCCGTGGCAGCGATGCCAGCATCTTTCAAGGCGCGTCGGTGTGCGGCAGCGTCGAATTCGTGCGGCTTGAGCAAGGGAATCTCGATGAAGTCGAAACCGGCGCGGGCAGCGGCATCAATGGCGTGGTTGCCCGTCTCGGTGTTCCAGTCTCCAATCCACAAAAAAGCATGTGCGCCAAACCTGGGCATGACAAAACCTCCTCTCATACAACATCGGCGAAACTCAGTCACACCCCATAGTGTGCGCCAGCACGCGCCCGCGCGCAAGAACCTGTTTGGAGAAAAGGCGCGGGGATTGTCAACGACCTGGCCTGGCCCGCTGGCCCAGAGACCGTTTGCTCCCGGCCCCTTCGCCCGTGCAAGTTCAGGGGCGGACAAGCACAGAGAAAGTATAAAGATCGGCTCGCGTGATTTACCTCACCCCCAGCCTCGCTACGCTCGGCTCGCCCCCTCTCCGACGCGGAGAGGGGGCAGCGGGGCGCGTCAGCGCCGAGCGGGGGTGAGGTTTCCGCATGGCCTCTCATCCCCCGGCCCCTTCGCCCGCAGCGACACAGTTGGCACCGGCCTCACTCTGCGCGCCGTATCTGCCCTGGATATAATGATCCCCGGCCCGTCCTGGCGGCACCCGCTCTTCCAGGCTCCGTTACTGGTCGAGCACCCTGCGCAAGGGCCAGGACATCTGTGCGCTTCATTCCCTGCTACGAAACCGGGCGCGCACAGTTCCCCGCGCCGGGCAGTGGCAGCAAACGCGCGTTTCGGGCACACTCTTGATAGCAGGATGTGATGTGCTGAAGAGAGGCTAAAGGGCGATGAAAGTGACGCTGGGGCTGGCGCAGATCAGCCCCAAACTGGGCGACGTGCCCGCCAACCTGGAAAAACACCTGGCGCGGATGGAAGAGGCGGCAGCACAGGGCGTGCAGTTGCTGCTGTTCCCGGAGCTGTCGCTGACCGGTTACTACCTGCAAGACATGGTCTACGAGCTGGCCATTGCGCCCAGCTCCGACGATCCCACCTTCGGTCCGCTGCTGGCCGCCACGCGCCGCCTGGGACTGGACGTGACCGTGGGCTTCGTTGAGGAAGACCGGCGGCACCGCTTCTTTATCTCGCAGGCATACCTCAGCGATGGCGCGATTGTGCATGTGCATCGCAAGGTCTATCTGCCGACCTACGGCATGTTCGATGAGGGGCGCTACTTCGCCTGGGGCGACAGCGTGCGCGCCTTCGAAACGCGCTTCGGGCGGGTAGGAATGCTGATCTGTGAGGACTTCTGGCACGCTTCGCCGCCTTACCTGCTATGGCTGGACGGGGCAGACGTGTTGTTGCTGCACAGCGCCAGCCCAGGGCGCGGCCTGGATGAAGACCCGCGCCTGCACAGTGCCCGCTGGGTCGAACTGGTCAACCGGGCCTACGCCAGCCTGTTCACCAACTTCGTCATTCACTGCAACCGCGTCGGCTTCGAGGATGGGCTGAACTTTTGGGGTGGTAGTTCAGTGGCCGACCCCAACGGCGAATTTCTGTTCCAGGGACCGTATTTCGAAGAGGCTCTGGTGGTGGGATCGTTCGATCTGAATCAGTTGCACCGCACGCGCTACCGGTTGCCTTTGCTGCGCGACGAACGCACCGGCCTGATGATGCGCGAGCTGGCGCGCATCCTGGACAATACACCGCACGGCAACCGCTAGCTGCCACACGAAAGAGGAGAGCATGCCACGCACGTTGCGGTTGATGGGGCCGCGCCAGATCGAGATGGTGCCCAGCGAAGAACGCCCTCTGCAAGCGGGCGAAATCCGGGCGCGGGCAGTGCTCAGCGGCATCAGTCACGGCACAGAACTCAACCTCTACCGCGGCACTGCGCCCTTTCACAACCGGCGTTTCGACCCTGACCTGCGCCTGTTCCTGCCCGCCGAAGAGGGGGCGCTCTACCCGGCTGCGCTGGGCTATGAGTGGGTGGGACGGGTCACCGAAGTGGGGCCAGGTGTGTCCGGTTTCGCCGTCGGTGACCTGATTCACCTGCCCTACGGTCACAGCGAGACGCACATTGCCCGCCCCGCCGAGTTGACCATGATCGGCAGAGTCGAGCCACTGCCATCTACCGTCACGCCGGACGCTGCTGTGATGCTGGCGCTGGCGGGGGTGGCGTTGCAGGCTGTGCACGACGCACATATCAAGCTGGGCGACCGCGTGGCGATCTTCGGGCTGGGGGTAATCGGGCTGCTGGCCGTGCAGTTGGCCCGCCTGGACGGGGCCTTATGGATTGACGCCGTAGACCCCTTGCCGCGCCGGCGCGCCCTGGCCGAGCGGTTTGGCGCAGACCGGACGCTCGACCCTGCAGCCGGAGACGTGGCCCTGGCGATTAAGTCCAGCAGCCCGCAGCGCGGCGCGGACGTGGTCATCGAACTATCGGGTCACGACGCGGCCTTGCACGAAGCCCTGCGTAGTGCCCGCGTGGCCGGGACAGTGGTAGCCGGTGGTTTTTATCAGGGTGGAGCAACGGCATTGCGGCTGGGCGAGGAGTGGCATCACAACCGCCTGACGCTGATCTCCAGCATGGGCGTGTAGGGCTGCCCGCACCGTGATTACCCGGCCTGGGATCGCGCTCGCGTGCACGATACCGCCGTGCAGTTGCTGGCGAGCGGTCGGCTGCGCACCGACGGTCTGATCACGCACCGCTTCCCCTTTGAGCGCGCCGCCGAGGCTTACGAGCTGATCGATCGGCACCCGGACGAAGTAGTCAAGGTGGTGCTGACCTACGGCTAAAGGCTGCGATGAACTGTCGCGCCGTATCTTCCCCTCACCTCTAAATCCTCGCGACTGCGTCGCGGGGCGAGGGGACCGGCCTGCTCCGGCACAAGCGCTTCTCTTCTCCCCGCTTGCGTGGGAGAAGGGGCAGGGGATGAGGGGGAAAAGTGCATAACACGCTCTAGAGCCTGTTATGAACTCTCGTCCTGTGTCTTCCCCTCACCCTCGTGATTCAAGGGCGGACAATGATCGAGAAAACATCACGATTGGCCCTCCTGGTTTACTTCACCCCCACTCGGCGCTGACGCGCCTCGCAGCGAGGCTGGGGGTGAGGTAAATGCTCCGGGGTCAAATAGGTCGCTGATAACCTTCGCGCCCCCGGCAGGACAATTTTTCGCCAATTCCCGCTCTCAGCGGTACACTAAAGGTTCTGCGGCTACAAATCCAACCCTCTTCCACCCCGATCCGTTTCATGCTATAATCTAGTGACGTGCTCCTAATCTTATCGCTGATACGGTGCCCCATGTTTGATGAGCCAAGTCGTCAGACAGAATACCGTGATCCAATCAGCAAGACCCCAGGAGGCATCGGGACTCACGTGATTCAGGAACTGATGAACCGCGCAGATCAGCAGGGCTATGTCACGTTCGAGGATGTGTTGGAGTTACTGGATGAGGATAGCGACGACGTTAATGCCATAGAAGCGGTGCTCGACGAGCTAGATGAGTTGGGCATCGAGCTGCGTCAGCACGAAGTCGAATCGCACGACGAGCTAGACAACCCAGACGAAGAGTTTCACCCCGCAGAAGTCTCTCATGATCCTGGCGTAGGCGACATCAACGCGGTCTCGGCGGACGACCCGGTGGGACTGTACTTCCGCCAGATGGCCCAGGAACCCCTGCTCACCGCCGAGGAAGAAATCGAGCTGGCCAAGCGCATCGAAGCCGGGCGCAATGCGGCGGAACGCCTGCGCAACGACCCGCATCTCTCGCCTGAGGAGCGCGAGGAGTTGCAGCGCCTGGCGGAGGACGGGCAGGCCGCGCGCGAACATCTGGGCCGTGCCAATACACGCCTGGTGGTCAGCATTGCCAAGCGCTACATGGGCCAGGGTCTGCCCTTCCCAGACCTGATCCAGGAAGGCAACGTGGGGTTGATGCGCGCCGTAGACAAGTATGACTACAAGCGTGGCAACCGCTTCAGCACCTATGCCACCTGGTGGATTCGCCAGGCGATCACCCGCGCCCTGGCGCAAAAGACGCGCACCATCCGCATCCCGCTGCACATGACCGAGCGCATCCGCCAGATGTACCGCACAGCGCAGATGCTCGAACAGACGCTGGGGCATCGCCCCACGCCGGAAGAGATCGCCCAGGCCATGGCGCTGCCGCCGGAGAGCGTGCGTGGGATGATGGACGCCAGTCAGCACGCCATCGCCCTGGAGCGTCCGGTCGGCGACGACGGGGATAGCGAGTTCGGCGACTTCATCGAAGATCAGGATTCGCCCAGCCCTGTCGAGGCGGCCACGCAGCACCTGCTCCAGGAGACGATCGAGGAAGTGCTCAGCGAGCTGACGCCACGCCAGAGCCATATCCTGCGCCTGCGTTTTGGGCTGGGGGGTGGCGAGCCACACACGCTGGAGGAGATCGCCAACAAGTTTGGCCTCAGCCGCGAGCGCATCCGTCAGCTTGAAAAAGAGGCGTTGCGGCGGCTGCGTCATCCGCGCCTGGCGCACAATCTGCGGGATTACCTGAGCTAGTCTGGGCCGACAACTGCATAGCGTGGATAGGCCAGGGTGCATAACCCTGGCTTTCTACTTGTGCCTGAGCCATTCTGCCCGCGCCCGTCCCCACTCACAGCCTTGAAAACCGCCCTGGGCGTGGTAAACTACTCGCGACGCCCCCGTAGCTCAGAGGATAGAGCGCAGGTTTCCTAAACCTGGCGTCGGCGGTTCAAATCCGTCCGGGGGCACCAGATAGCACCGGCTGGCAACGCTCATCGCCAGCCGGTGTGCTTTCGCGGTGCTAATAGAACTTGACGATGATGTCGTCAATGGTATCGGCGGCGTCGCCGATGCGCCCGCCCGCGTGGAACAGGTGCCGGTAGATTTCGCGCAGTTTGAGCATGACGATCACGTTGTCCAGGTCTTTGGGTTTGCGGAAGAGATCGGCCAGCGCCTTGGCATAGAGCGTCTCCATGTCGTTGCGGATGGCCTTGGCGCGGATGGCATGTGAGCTGGCAACGCCCGGATAATCGCTGAGCCGCTCGATGGCCATCTTGATCTCCTCTGCGCCCTGACTCAGGCGTTGCGCCATCTCCTGCAGGTGCAGGTTCGGCTCGACTTCCAGGATATCCATCTCGTTGATGGTGAACCAGGTATCGTCGAGGATGTCATCTACAGCCCGCGACAGGGCATGAATATCTTCCCGATCGATCGGCGTCACGAAGGTGCGGTTGAGTTCGTCCACCAGGATGCGCCGCACTTCGTCGCCCGCTTTTTCCAGTTGGCGGACGCGCTGCGCGTTCTTCTTGTTGGGCTTGGTCATGTAGTCAATGAGGGCCAGCGTGGCCTCAATGCCCAAGTCGCATTGCTCGCGCAGGCGCAGCAAGAAGTGATCGGGCCGACGCCGGAAGCGCTCGCCGATTCGCTGAGGAATGCTCTTGAAGAAACGGATGATGCGGTCAATCATGGGCTGAGCGTCCTTGTACCGATGGTGTAATTGGTTAAACAATCTTTAACACGGTAAAATAATCTTAACCTTTTTCCGGTTTCTGTGCCAGGGTGAATCGGAGCGTGTTGTGAATTTCTTGCCCTCATCCCCTGGTCCCTGCGCCTGTCGTGTCGGAGAAGGGCATGGTGCGGGCGGATTCGCCAGAGGCCAAAGACGACGAGAGCGTTCGCGCTGGCACAAACGCCGGAATTGAACTGCCGAAGTTCTCGCCAAAGGATTTCCGTTCATGCCTTCGCTTTCCATTGAAGCTCTGTTCCTGGTGTTGATTGCGCTGGTCTTTGGGTTCTACAACGGTCTGCACGATTCCTCGAACGTGGTGGCGACGGTGATCTCCACCCGCGCCATGCGTCCCCGCCTGGCTTTGTGGATGGCGGCCATCGCCAACGCCGTTGGCCCGCTGATCTTCGGCGTGGCCGTGGCGAAGACAATTGGGCACGAAGTGGTGGCCGAGCGCGCGGTGACGCTGCCGGTGGTCTATGCGGCGTTGCTGGCGGCCATTCTGTGGAACGTCATCACGCTCAAGCTGGGCATCCCTTCCAGCACATCGCACGCCCTGATCGGCGGGATGGTCGGGCCAGTGCTGGCGGGGTACGGAACAGGGGCGATCCTGGTCAACGGTCTGCTCAAGATACTGCTGGCGCTCTTTCTCTCGCCTATTTTGGGCATGATCGCCGGTTACTGGATCATCAAGACCTGCCTGTTCCTGGCGCAGGGAGCGTCGCCGCGCGTCAACGTCTGGTTTCAGCGCGGGCAAATTCTGACAGCGGCCACGCTGGCGCTCTCGCACGGCACCAACGACGCGCAGAAGACGATGGGCGTCATCACCCTGGGGCTGGTGGCCACCGGCTCGCTGAGCCATTTCTATGTGCCCACCTGGGTCATCCTGCTCAGCGCGGGGGCCATCGGCCTGGGCACTCTGCTGGGCGGCTGGAGCCTGATCCGCACGCTGGGGCGTGGCTTCTACCGGGTACGCCCGATTCACGGTTTCAGCGCGCAGACGGCGTCCAGCATAGTCATCCTGGGCGCGGCTTTGCTGGGCGGGCCGGTCAGCACCACGCACGTGGTCAGCTCGGCCATCGTCGGGGCGGGCAGCGCCGAGCGCGTGCAGAAGGTGCGCTGGGGCGTGGTGAACAACATCGTCGTCTCGTGGTTTCTCACCATCCCGGCGGCGGCAGCGCTGGGTGCGCTGCTCTACACGATCATCAGCCCCCTGGTCTGAGCCTTCAAGGGCGGACAGCCATTGAGAGCATCTCGAACGCTTACCTGTACCTCACCCCCGCTTGGCGCTCACGCGCCTCGCTGCCCCCTCTCCGACGCGGAGAGGGGGCGAGCCGAGCGAAGCGAGGCTGGGGGTGAGGTAAACCAAGCGAGCCGATCTTTACACTTTTTCTACGCCTGTCCGCACCTAAAGCCTGAGCCGTGGAGAAAAACGGTGCGGCAGGCGGAAGGCTGTTCGCCTGCCGCGCATAGGGGCTGGGAGCGGACTACCCCTTCACCGCGCCGATCAGGATACCCCTGGCGATGTAGCGCTCCAGCACGATCGCCAGCACAAAGACCGGCGCGATCATCAGCAACACCAGCACCGAGATATTCCACCACTGCGGGCCGCGCGTGGCGTTCTGAGCGACGACCAGCACCGGCAGAGTCTGTGTGTCGGCCCCAGAGAGGAACAGCCCCAGCGTGTATTCGTTCCAGGCGAAGATCAGCACGATCAGGAAGGTAGCGACCAACCCTGGCGTAGAGAGGGGCAAGACCACCTTGTAGAGCACCTGATAGCGCGAAGCCCCGTCAATGAAGGCGCTTTCCTCCAGCTCAAGGGGGATGCTCTTGAAGTAGTCGCGCATGAACCAGATGGCCAGGGGCAGGTTCACCGCCGTATAGGTGATGATCAGCGCATAGTAGGTATTCAGCAGGCTGAACTGCTGGAACAGGATGTAGATCGGCACGATGACTGCCACGGGCGGCAACATGCGCTGCGAGATCAACCAGAAGGCGATGTCGTCGTTGCTCATGGTGCCCTTGAAGCGGCGGCCAATGGTCAGTGCGATGAGCAGGAAGATGCCAATCGCCGCTCCGACGGCCAGTTGCCAGGGCACGTCCACGTTGATCGCTACGATGGCCAGCACCACACAGAGGATGAAAGTGGCGATCAACCCCGGCTTGGGCCGGTAGCTGAAACGGGTGAGCGCGTAGGACGCCATCGCGCCCAGCGTCAGCGCCAGCACCGCGCTGCTCAGGCCGACGATGACCGTGTTGCGGTAGGGGCGCGTCACCAAGTTGCCGCTTTCGATGAGCAGTTCCCGCCAGGCATGGGTGGACGGCTGGAAATCCACGTACATCACATACTTGGGGCCAGTGTTGACGTCAACCGGCAGCTTGAAAGCCGTCACGAAGAGCCAGTAGATGGGGAACAGCACGAAGAATGTCCATAGTCCCAGCAGCACATACGAGACAGTCATCGCCGCTGGCGAAGGCTTGAGCGGTCGGGAAGACTGGAAGAATTTCCTGAGGGCAGCCATGGCTAAATCATCTCCAACAGACGCTGCCGGATGAAGTTGACGAAGACCAGCGCCACGAAGGTCACCACGAAGAGCAGACAGTAGGCCAGCGCCGACGACGTGCCCAGGTCGAGCGCGCGCCACAGGTTATAGGCGTGTAGCGTCACCGACTCGGTCGCCGTGCCGGGGCCACCGCGCGTCATGGCCTGGGGCATGTCAATGATCTTGAACGCCTCGATCATGCGCACCAGGATCACCGTCGTGCTGACGGGGATGATCTGCGGCAGGATGATGTAGCGGAACATCTGCCAGCGGTTAGCCCCGTCCACCAACGCTGCCTCGACCGTCTCGGTCGGCAATCCTTCCAGCGCTGCCAGCAGGATGATGAACACGAACGGCGTCCATTGCCAGGTGTCGCCAATGACAATCGCCAGGCGGGCCGTAGCCGGGTTGTTCACCCAGGAGAAGTTATAAAGACCCACCGCTTTCCACAGCGGCGCGATCGGCCCGATCAGCGTGTCGGATAGCATCCGGAACAGGAAGCCGATCCCGACCGGCGTCAACATCATCGGCAACAGGAAGACCACCCGGAAGAAGCGCTTGCCCGGCAGGTCTTGCGTCACCAGCAGCGCCAGCAATAGCCCCAGCGCGTATTGGGCCGTCACCCCGCTGAAGACGAAGATCAGCGTCACCACCAGCGTGCCAGGTAGCCCTCTGCCGCTCGAAGTGCGGACGAGCAGCCATAGCAACCCGCCAGCGATGATCACGGTGAGCACGCGCATGATCAGGCCAAAGACCCGGCGGCGCGGGCTGGTGACATACCGGAACAGCCAGTAGGCCATGAATGCCGCAAAGAGGGCCAGGATCACCCAGCCCAGCGTGCTGGGGTCGTCGAAGCGGCCCAGGAAACGCCGCTGCTGGCTGCCCTGGAGCAGTTTTTCGTAATTGCGCAGACCAACGTAATTGACTTCGAAGCCCCCTTTGACGAACTTGATGTTCGACAGCGAAGTGAAGATCGACAGCAAGAGGGGGAAAATCGAGAGAAACATCACCACGAGCACAGCAGGGAGCAACAGCACATACCTGGCCGGCTCGTTCGCATAAGAAGGCCGCTCTTCCATGGGTTACTCACTCGTCACGTTGCGCGCCCGCCAGATAGAAAATGTCTCGGAGGCAGCGTGCCTCCGAGACACCGCGAGTCAACTTTCCTCTCCGGCTACTTCTGGATCCCCAGCGTGCCCAGATAGGCTTCGCGCTGAGCCTCGCGGCCCAGTTCGTCCGTGATCTCTTCCCACTGATCGCTGATTTCCTTGGCCGCTTCCTCGGCGGTGTACTCACCGGCCAGGAACTGACTGAGCACCGTATCCAGCACCACCTGCTGATAGCGCTGATTCTGCGGGATGCGCAGGTCGAGGATCATGTTGGGGCTGTTGAGGCTATCCTGAATAGCGCCCAGGTAGTTCCGCGCCGCCTGTTCGCTCATGCCCGCCTGCAGCCAGGGTTCGAGATTCTCGAACTGCGAGATGCGGTATGGGTTGAAGCCGGTCTTGCCGATGGTCACGTCAATGTTGGCCTGTGCGGGCTGTGCCACATACGAGAAGTAAGCGTAGGCCGCGTCCTTCTTCTCCTGCGAGATGCCCGCGCTCACGCCCCCAGACCAACCGCCATACGAGGCAAACGGCGCGTAGTTGATCCCGTCCACCGCATAGGGGCAGATGGTCTCGTCGCAGGGCACCAGTTTGCCCGTGGCGCGATCCACCACTTCCCTCGCGCCGGGGGTGATCACCGCGCCGACCTTGTCCTGCACCACCGAGATAGTCGGATCGATGGCCAGCGTGCCGATATCGCCCCAGTCCAGGCTCAGGGCGCAGCGACCGCCGACGAAGAGCGAGCGAGTATCGCCCACATCGAGCGTCGCTTCGTCGGGCGGGCCATACTTGCTGGTCTCCTTGTAGATTTCCAGGGCGCGGATGAAGCCTTCGTTGTCAATGAGGGGCTTCATGGTCTCGGTGTCGAACCACACACCCTGCGCGGTGCCCAGGCTCTGGATATACGGGCCGGCGATGGAGGTGATCCACCAGTAGGCCTGTGCGCTACGGGCCTTGGAGATGCACGAGCCGTAGTCCCCTTCACCGTCGCCGTTCATGTCTTTGCCGTGCACTGCTGCCGCGACTTCCAGATACTCGTCCCAGGTCCGGGGCGGTTGCAGACCGGCTTCTTCCAGCACGTCGGTGCGGTAGTAGACCATGTGGAAGTCACCGTCCAGCGGGATCAGGTAGATGCGCCCCTGATACATGGCGCTGAAGTTGCGGAAGAACGGCGCGATGTCGTCCCACTGAATGGCGGGATCGTTCTCGACATAGGGTGTCAGGTCTTCCAGGTAGTTGACCAGGTCAACCATCCACTGCGGAGCGAAGACGAAGGCGTCGTAGCTGTTGGTACCGGTTGCCTGATCGGTGAGAATGGTCTGGTACAGATCAGCAAACGGCACCGTGATGACGTTCACCTCCGCGCCCGTCAGCTCCTTGAACTCCGGCGCATGGCGCTGCAGGGGTTCGGCAATCTGCGGGCCGGTGAAGGTGAGCAGGTTGATGGTGACACCTTCGAAGGGCTTATCCTGGGAATAAGAAATTCCCGTAGAGGCCAGCGAGGCCACGACCAGCGCAAGGACAGTTAATAGAACAGAAAGTCGCTTCATAGCATATCTCCGTTTCATAAAACTAAGAATGGGATGGGGAGTTCTGTCCTCAGTATATGCTGAATAAGGGAACAAATTCAAGTCCCTGCAGGAAAGTGGGTGCATTTCAGTTTTGGGGCAATAGTCTTGAACCGCACAGACGCCGAGGGCGCAGCGGGGTGAGGTAAAGTTTAGAGACCATGTGGAAAGGTGTCTGCTAATGGAGAAAACATTAATGATTGGCCCGCCAGTTTACCTCACCCC
>FWPU01002925.1_pt1 | contig 45088 bp, 38 predicted proteins | sample 2228361 | NCBI WGS metagenome assembly FWPU01 (sample SAMEA103939777, study PRJEB20133) | metagenome
TGGGGCGAGACGGCCTTTGACGGCCAGGACGTGATCGCCGGGCAGGAGGTGATGTACTGGGCCGGGGCGCTGCGCACGCGGGTAGTCTCGAGCAGTGGCTGGACGGTCCAGGAAGAGTACACCTACAACGCCATCGGCAACCTGGCCACCAAAGGCGGGGTGAGCTACAGCTATCCGCCCTCGGGTCCCACCAGCGTGCGGCCGCATGCCGTGATCACCACCTCAGCCGGCTTCAGCGCCGCCTACGACGCCAATGGCAACATGACCACCCGCGACGGGGCGATGCTGACCTACGACGCCGAGAACCGGCTCACGTCCGTGACCCAGGACGGCCGGGTGACCACGTTCACGTACGATGCCGACGGCCGGCGGGTCAAGAAGACCACCCCCTGGGGCACGACGTACTACATCGGGGAGCACTACGAGAAGCACATACCAGCAGCCGGGCTGAGCGTGCTGCCTGGGGACGTGAACCTGGACTGCCAGGTCAGCGTGGCGGACATCCAGGAAATTGCTGCCCAGTGGGGCGCCGCCTGGAGCGCGCAGCACGACGTAGACCAGGACGGGAGCGCCATTGACGCCGGGGACATCCAGACGGCGGCGGCCAACTGGCCGGCCAGCGTGCCAAGCCCGTGCAACCAGGCGACCACCAAGTACTACCGACTGGGAGACAGGCTAATCGCCCTGCGGCAAAACGGACAACTCCGTTACGTCCACACCGACCATCTGGGCAGCCTGAGCCTGCTGACGGACGAGAGCGGCCGGATGGTACGGGGGAGCGAGCAGCGCTTCCTGCCGTTTGGGGCGATGCGGACCGGTCAGCCAGTGGTACTGCCCACATCGCGCAACTTCACCGGGCAACCGCTTGACTTCAATACAGGGCTGCTGTATTATGAGGCACGCTACTATGATGCCGCTTTGGGACGTTGGGCTCAGCCGGACACCATCGTTCCCAACCCCGGCAATCCCCAGGACCTTAACAGGTACAGCTATGTGCGCAATAATCCGCTCCGGTACATCGACCCCACCGGACACTGCATCCCCGGCGTGGACTGTCCCGGTACTGTCTCCGGCTTGGAGCATCCCCCTGACCCATCCAACTTGCGCGGGGAAGAGTATGCCGCCTGGTTGACCCAGTACATCCTTTGGCTGGAGCAGCAAAAGGCCGAAACCGGCGGCATGTTGGACATCGAATTGGGTCAGCAGGCCGCTGGGGTCGAACTGAACGTCTTCCTCATGAAGGACCCCGAGGTCTTGGGGGACATCTTGTTCCAAGAGGTCGCGCAGGCAATACCACAGATCATGGCCATGGTGGCAGGATCCAGCTCAGAGGTCTTGCTTTCCGGCGCCGGCCGGGCAGTGGCGATCGTGCGGCAGGCGGCCAAACAGCGCAGCGGCGGGACAGGACTCAAGATGTTGCCCGCTCCACCACCCGGGTCTGTTAACCCATGGGAAGGACCCATAGAGAGCATTGTGTTGCAGCAAGATACTGTGATGTACAGGGTCTGGGGTGGCGAATCGGGGAGAGTGGGACAGTGGCTTACACCTACGCGACCAAGGAGTTCAACCAGTGCGCAACAACTTCTCGCCCTCCCTGACTCAAACACAGCTGAGTACGTGTCAGAGGTAGTTGTGCCTGCTGGCACCAGAATTCAGGTCGGGCGAGCAGCCGCCAACTTTGGACGGCAAGGTGGAGCCCTTCAAGTGCAGTTGCTGGTAAAACCCTCAGAACTCAATCCATCATGGTTTGGCCCGGGTCAGAGGCTACCATAAAGCAAAGGGCATTAACAGGAAGATTTGAGGAAGGGACAATGGCTCTTTACTTGCATGGCAAGAAGTACACTTTTGATGGAAAACAACTAAGTTGCGCTGACACAGCGACTGGAACGTTACTGTTTGAGAAGACGCTCGCTGATCTTGATATTGCCGAGCTCCACTCAGCTCCAGATCAGCAGGGCATTATCGTGCTTTTTCAGCCAAGCTCTGAAGGCTATAAAGCCGATAGTAACCTGGCCAGAATTACACTTGGGGGTGAAATCACGTGGTGGGCAGAGCTACCAACCGAGGGAGCCGACATGTACACTGAAGTAGCGGTAGATGAGAAAGCTGTCTCAGCATTCTCTTGGAGTTGTTTTAGATGTCAAATTGATGAGCATACGGGCAAGATTGTCAAGAAGATGTTTACCAAATAGTGATAGCAGAACCGTAACTGCACTCTCGCGGGTCCCTGAGACCCGCACGGAGTCTGAAGAGGTTTACCAAATAGTGATAGCAGAACCGTAACTGCACTTCGTAGACACCGACCACCTGGGCAGCCTGAGCCTGCTGACGGATGCGAGCGGCAAGGCGGTGCCGGGCAGTGTGCAGCGCCTCTTCCCATTTGGGAAGGTGCGGGCCGGGCAGCCGATGGTGCTGCCGACGGGGCGGAACTTCACCGGGCAGCAGCTTGACGTGAACACAGGGTTGTTGTATTATGGTAGTCAAGGGTATGGGGGTACTATGATCCTTATTTGGAAAGGCACCTATGGGAAGTTTGCTCCTGCCAACGGCGGACAAGCTTGTCCAAGTACAAGGAGCCCATGCACGATCAAAACGAGGAGGATATGAGATGTCACGATACATCGCAACGTCAGCTATCCGTGGTGCCAACGCCATCGTGCGCGAGGCGGAGGCGCTATTGAACAAGGCTCTGGAGGAGAAGGGGCCGGATGCGCCGGTGCAGTTCACCAACACGGCGTACTACCTGCCGGTGATCCTGGGCCTGACCGGGCACGAGGTGAGCACCATCGGCGATCTGGTGCCGGTCATCGAGCATGCCAAGAAGCTGCTGCACCCCATCCCGCCGGATAGCCGTTGGACGCCGTACCTGGGCGAAACGTTGGACTGCGGCGTTGCCACGCTGCTGGCCGAGGAGGCCATCATGGGCATTCGCTTCGCCTACGGGTTGGAGCCACAGCGATTGCCCGGCTTCCGCATGGCCGGGGGCAGCTTCACCAGCCCGGACTTCGAAGGCGCAGGCGGCGACGGCTACCTCAACGGCCCCATTGACGACATCCAGCTCCGTTCGTGGGGCATTCAGCTTGTGGATGGGCGTATGCCTGGCTTCGCCGCCATCGTGGGCTGCGCCAAATCCAACGAGGTGGCCGTCAAGCTCATCCGCGAGCTCCAGCAGCGCAACATCCTCATCTTCCTGTCGGGCAACGTCAACGGCCGCAGCATCATCCACCAGCTCATGGAAGAGGGGGTCGAGATGGGGTACGACACCTACATCGTCCCCTTCGGGCTGGACACCATCTCGGCCATCTACGCCCTGGGGTTTGCCACCCGCTCGGCCCTCACCTTCGGCGGGATGAAGCCCGGCCAGGCGCGGGAGATTCTCCTGTACAACAAGTACCGTGTCTTCGCCTTCGTCCTGGCCCTGGGTGAGGTGGATGACCTGAAGTATGCCACGGCAGCCGGTGCCATCAGCTACGGCTTCCCGGTCATCGCCGACACCGTCATCCCGCAGATCCTCCCCACGGGCATCACCCAGTACGAGCACGTCATCTCCATGCCCTTCAACGAGATCGAGGGCAAGGACGACATGGAGCGGGTCGAGCGGCTGGTGCAAAGGGCCATCGAGGTGCGCGGTGTCAAGATCAAGATCACCAGGGTGCCCGTCCCGGTGCCCTACGGCTCGGCTTTCGAGGGTGAGCGTGTGCGCCGCGCCGACATGCGCGTGGAGTTCGGCGGCAAGTACAGCCGCTGCTTCGAGTACCTGCGCATGGCTGACCTGGACGAGGTGGAGGACGGCAAGGTTGAGGTCATCGGCCCCGGCTTTGAGGAGGTTGAAGAAGGCGGCTCCATGGACATGGGCATCCTGGTGGAGGTGGCGGGCCGCAAGATGCAGAAGGACTTCGAGCCCGTCCTCGAGCGCCAGATCCACTACTTCATCAACGGCGCCTCGGGCATCCAGCACATCGGCCAGCGTGACATCGCCTGGATCCGCATCAGCAAGGCCGCGGCCGAGAAGGGTTTCAAGCTGGAGCACTTCGGCAAGATCCTCCACGCCCGCTTCCACGCCGACTTCGGCGCCATCGTGGACAAGGTGCAGGTGAAGATCTTCACCGACCCGGAGGAGCACGCCAAGTGGCTGGAGATCGCCCGGGCGGCCTTCAACGAGCGCAACGAGCGCCTGGCCGGCATGGTGGACGAGGAGGTAAGCGAGTTCTACTCCTGCACCCTCTGTCAGAGCTTCGCCCCCAACCACGTGTGCGTGGTCACGCCGCAGCGCACCGGCCTGTGCGGAGCCTACTCGTACCTGGACTGCAAGGCCAGCTACGAGCTCAACCCCACCGGTCCCAACCAGCCCATCCCCAAGGGCGAGTGCCTGGACCCGGTTAAGGGCTACTGGACAGGACCCAACGAGTTCGTGTACAACAACTCCAACCAGGCCGTGAGCGAGGTGTCCATGTATTCTATCATGGAAAATCCCATGACCGCCTGCCTCACGGCGGATGCTGAGGTGCTGGTTGGCGGGAGGCTGGTGCGGATCGGCGAGTTCGTGAGGGCGTGCAGGGAGACCATCCCTGAAGTCTCGGTCCAGACTCTGGATGACCAGGGGCGGCTGGCAAATAGCCGGCTGCTGGGAGTGCACGAGAACCCGGCACCGGAGAAGCTGGTGCACATCGCCACCAAATCGGGCCAGGAGTTGGTGCTCACTCCCAATCACGAGGTGGCTGTGGACCGCTGGCCATCCAACGGCCACGGTCCCTGGGTCCGAGCCGACGAGCTGCAGGTGGGTGACCGGGTGTACGCCCTCAAACGACTACGATTGGAAGGCCAGGTGCCGGCCCTGATTGACCTGTTGCCTGACGATGTGCGGATCGCCGATGCGGACCTGGTGGCCGAGGTCATGGCCGGACTGGAAGCCCGCTATGGTTCTAGAAACGAAGCCCTTCGGCGTCTGGGCCTCCCGCTCACAGACCCCCGGGTGCGTTCGATCCCCTTGGGAGCGTTGCGTGCCATGGTCGAAGCCCTTGGCGAGACGTGGGACACGTTCAAGCTGCGTATCGCCCACGTGGCACCGCCCGGTGGCTGGCCGATCCTGGCTCTGCCGCCAGCCGATCCGGACCTGTTCTACCTGCTGGGTCTGGTGGCGTCCGAGGGGTCTCTGGACCGGCGCGGGCATTATCAGTGCCGCGTCAACTTCACCAACACTGATCCCGGGCTTCTGGATGCCCTCACCGTCATCTACGGCCGCCTCTTCCCCGACGCGTCCCTTGGTCGGCGCCAGAAGACAGGGGGTGGGGCTGTTGATGGCCGCCAGATCGCCTCAACCCTCCCAGCCACTGACCTGTACAACAACAACTTCCTGCTGGGCATCCTGGCAGACGGCTTTGGGGTGCCCATGGCTGATGATCAAACCTGGGACCTGAGCCGCCTGATCTCGTTGCCCGAGACCCACATTGCGGCCTTCCTGGCCGGGTTGTTCGATGGTGACGGTCACGTTCGCCTGCGGGAGTATGATGGTCGCTGGCCGGTGGGTGAAGCCTATCTCGGCCTTGAGGATGAGCAAGCTGCTCGGCATATGCAGATGCTCCTGAGGCGCCTGGGCATCGTCAGCTATCTCCGCCAGGACGGCGCTGTCTGGAAGGTGGAGCTCCACGGCGGCAACCTGCGACGGTTTGTCGAACTCGTCCCGGTCCGACATCCCGTCAAGCGTCAGATTCTCGATCAGGTCATGGCTTCGGCGTCCGAGGGACCAGACAAAACCCAGGAGCAGGTGTTGCCCTACGCTGCCGGGCGTGCGTTGGCTGAATTGCCAGACAGCAGGACGGTGTTGCCTCCGTCCACCCTGTTTTACTATCAGACCGGCCGCTCGCGACCCGTAGCCGGTGTCCTCCAGCAGGTCATCACCGAGGCGCCAGAGACGGCCGCTGTCCTGTCCCCGTGGTTGGACACCGACTACTTCCTCGACACGGTGGTTGAGGTCGAGACCATAGGCAGCGCCGGGCGCTACGAGCACGTCTACAACCTCAGCCTGCTGGACATCAACAGCTATCTGGCCAACGGCCTCCTCGTGAAGAACTGTGGTTGCTTCGAGTGCATCGCTATGGTCATCCCGGAGGCCAACGGGATCATGATCGTCAGCCGGGAGGACCCCAGCATGACGCCGGCCGGCATGACCTTCTCTACCCTGGCCGGCATGGCCGGTGGCGGTCTGCAGACCCCCGGCATCATGGGGCACGGCAAGTACTACATCACCAGCCCCAAGTTCATCTCCGCCGATGGCGGCTTCAAGCGGGTGGTGTGGATGTCGTCCTTCCTGAAGGAGACCATGGCCGAGGAGCTCAAGAAGGTCTGCGAGCGTGAGGGTGACCCGGACCTGCTGGACAAGATCGCCGACGAGCGGGTGGCCACCACGGTGGAAGAGTTGGTGAAGTTCCTGGAGGAGAAGGGGCATCCGGCGCTCTCGATGCCGCCCATCCTGTAGGGACGTATCGTGGACTCAACACGCAGTGCGCAGTACGTTGTAGAAGTGCGCGAGGGAGCCTCGCGTGATACCCACGTACTGCGTACTGCGTGACTTGCGTGCAGGAGGCTTGTAGTGCCCGAGAAATTTGTGCGCGACTTGATGGAGGTCGGTGTTCCCGATTCCTCACCTTTTACGCTACAAGGAGGTTTCCATGCCCGTAACCGTCGAAGTACCCAAGGAGAAGTGGACCGGCAAGGTTCGTGAGGTGACCATCGGGGCCACCAGGGAGGAAGGCGGGACCCGTGCCAGGACGGTCACCGTGGGCGGCGAGACTGCCATGCCATTTCTACACTTTGAGGGCAGCATCCCGCATCCGCCGGCTGTCGCCATCCAGATCAAGGATCGCCGGCCTGACGATTGGTCGCCCTTGCTGCTCAAGGCCTGGGGCGACGTGGTGGACGATCCGACCGAGTGGGCCAAGGCGGCTGAGGCTGCCGGCGCGGACGTCGTGCTGGTGACCCTCAGCGCCACGCTGGCCGACGGCCAGCCCAACACCGCGGAAAACGCCCGCAAGGTCGTGCGCCAGGTCCTGGAGGCAACGGGCCTGCCCCTCATGGTCTTCGGTCCCGGACAGGCCGAACTGGACAACGAGCTCATCGTTGCCGTGGCCGAAGAGGGCAAGGGTGAGCGCCTGGTGCTGGGCGTGTGCGAGGACAAGAACTACCGCACCATCGTGGCTGCGGCCATGGCCCACGGGCATCTGGTGGATTCCCGCACGCCCATGGACGTGAATCTGGCCAAGCAGCTCATCATCCTCATCCACGACATGGGCATGCCCCTGGAGCGCATCCTGATGGACCCGACGACCGGTGCTCTGGGCTATGGCATCGAGTACGGTTACTCGGTGATGGAACGGCTGCGCCTGGCCGCCCTCCAGGGCGACAGCATGACCCAGCAGCCCATGCTGGTGACACCGGGTGAGGAGGCCTGGCGCGCCAAGGAGGCCAAGGTCGGCGAGGGCGTGCCGGCGGCCTGGGGTGACTGGGAAGAGCGCGGCATCAACTGGGAGACCTTGACGGCCGCCGCCCTCATCGGGTCGGGCGCCGACGTGGTGGTCATGCGCCATCCCGTGGCCATCAAGCGCGTGAAGGGCATGATCGCCAAGCTCATGCAGGCGCCGGCCAACTGAGGTGCACCAACCCTCCCGAAGGTTCTGAAGGAGCGCCAAGATCTGGCAAGCAGGGGGGTGTTCGCACCCTTGCAAGGCAAAGAGACGGACTTGGCCTGGTAACAGGTGGACGGCTAGGAGAGACGGTTAATGGTGAACGAGATTGATGAGCTCACACGCATGAAAGAGCTGATTCAGACCATCAGCCACTATGCCACCATCTACCACCAGGGCACGGTAGAGCTGGTGTCCTTTGACGGCGAAAACGTAGTAGTGCACCTGGGCGGCGCCTGCGAAGGTTGCCCGATGGCGCCGGCTACTTTGCGACTGGTTGTTGAACGCACAATCCGTGATCTCTTCCCACAGGTGAAGAGTGTAGAGGCAGTTTAGATCACCGCGTGCTGCGCCCTTCGTATCCCGACCTCCAGGCACGGACCGAGGGAGTGCGCAGTACGGAAGCATCCACAGGAGGCTTTGTCCGATGGCCTTGACGGGTCTTCAAATCTACAAGCTGCTCCCGCAGACTAACTGCAAAGAGTGTGGCTTTCCCACTTGCCTGGCTTTCGCCATGAAGCTGGCAGCTAAGCAGGCGGAGCTGAGCGCGTGTCCCTACGTTAGCGAGGAGGCGAAAGCCCAATTGGCGGCTGCCTCTGCACCGCCCATCCGGCTGGTCACCATCAGCAGTGACGGGCGCAAGGCGGAAGCCGGCAACGAAGTGGTCCTCTACCGCCACGAGAAGACCTTCTACCACCCACCCGGGCTGTTCATCCGCGTCCGCGACACCCAGCCCCTGGACGAGGTGAAGGCTCTGGCCGCTCAGGTGGCGGCCTACGCGGTGGACTACGTGGGCATCAAGCTGACTCTGGACGGGATGGCTGTGGAAGGCGCATCCGGCCACCCCGCCACCTTCGCTGTCTGCGTGGAGACCGTACGTGAGGCTTGCAACCTGCCCCTTATCCTCATCAGCCGGGACCCGGCGGTGATGGAGGCGGGTCTCAAGGCCGCAGCCGGCCTCCGGCCCCTCATCTACACCGCCGATGCCTCCAACTGGGAGGCCATGGCCAACCTGGCCAAGACCCACAACGCAGCCCTGGCCGTCTACGCCGAAACCCTGGGCGACCTGGCCGAACTGACGGAGAAGATCGCCGGGAAGGGCGTGCAGGACCTGGTGCTCGACCCCGGCGCGCGTGGGTTTGCCGACACCTTGCAGGTGATGACCCAGATCCGGCGGCTGGCCCTGAAGAAGAACTTCCGCCCCCTGGGTTATCCCATGATCGCCTTCCCGGGCGAGGGTGTGGACTCGCCGGATGAGGAGCCCGTGCTGGCCGCTCAGCACATCGCCAAGTACGCCGGCTTCGTGGTCCTAGAGCGCTTCAGCCCGGCCAGCGTCTACCCGCTGCTCGTCCTGCGCCAGAACATCTTCACCGACCCGCAGAAGCCCATCCAAGTCAAGCCCGGCCTGTACGAGATCAACGCCCCCAAGGAAGACTCACCCGTGATGATCACCACCAACTTCTCCATCACCTACTTCGCCGTGGCCAACGAGGTGGAGGGGAGCGGCTGGCCGGCCTGGCTGCTGGTGGCCGACGCCGAGGGCATGAGCGTCCTCACGGCCTGGGCCGCCGGCAAGTTCGACGCCGAGCGCATAGCCAAGACGGTGAAGATCACCGGCGTGGCGGACCGTATCAACCACAAGCGGCTCATCATCCCCGGCGCCGTCTCGGTGCTGTCCGGCGAACTTGAGGAGGAGCTGCCCGGCTGGGAGATCATGGTCGGCCCGCGCGAGGCGGTGGATATCCCCAACTATCTGAAGGTGATGTGGAACTGACGCTGGTACAACATATGGAGCGTAGACATGGCGGACAAGTACAGCCTGTGGCAGGCCAGAGACGGCCGCAAGCTGGACCGCACAGGCGACCTGGACATTGATCGTCGCATCCGGCGCCGCACCATCCCGCGCCAGCCGGTGGCCAAGCAGCCGCCGGAGGAGCGCATCCACAACTTTGACGAGGTCTACCTGGGGTACGACGAGGACACCGCTATGCTGGAAGCCTCTCGCTGCCTCCAGTGCCCCAGTCCGCAGGCGTGTACCTTGGGCTGCCCTTTGCACAACGACATCCCGCTGGCCATGTGGCTGGTGTCTCAGGGCGATTTCATCGGCGCAGCCAACGTGTACCGCCGGACCAGCAACCTCCCTGAGATTTGTGGCCGGGTTTGCCCGCAGGAGGTCCTGTGCCAGGGCTCGTGCGTGCAGGGCAAAGCCGACCTGCCCGTCTACCTGGGCAAGATCGAAGCCTTCGTGACCGACTATCAGCGGCGGGTTCAGGGTGGCATCCCCCTGCCCTACATGGAGCCGGACACCGGCTTCCGGGTGGCGGTGGTAGGCTCCGGGCCAGCCGGCTTAGCCTGCGCGGAGGAGCTGCGCAAGCGAGGCCACAGCATCACGGTGTATGAGGCCTGGCCCAAGCCGGGGGGACTGCTCTACTATGGCATCCCGGCCTTCAAGCTCCCCAAGCACGTGGTGCGCGCCAAGATCGAGCAACTGGAGCGCATGGACATCCAGTTCGTCACCGGCACCTATGTGGGCAAAGACATCACCGTTGACGACCTGATGGGCGAGCTGGGCTTCGACGCCGTGTTCCTGGGGACCGGGACCGGGGTCTGCGCCCGGCTGGACGTGCCCGGCGAGGACCTGAAGGGCATCTACCACTCCACCGATTTCCTGGTGCGCGGTAACCTGCCGCCTGAGGACCTGCCGGAGGACCAGCGGGAACCCATTGCGGTGGGTCGGCGCGTGGCGGTCATCGGCGGTGGCGACACGGCCATGGACTGCGTGCGCACGGCGGTGCGCCTCCAGGTGCAGCAGTTCGGTGAACCGGGGGAAGGTGATAAGCGCTCACACGAAGCTCAACTAGACCATGTCTCAACTACTACAGATGAACGTGAGCCCTTGTCAGTGGTCTGCGTGTACCGCCGGACGGAGGCCCAGATGCCCGGGCGCGCCGAGGAGCGCGTAAACGCCCGAGAGGAGGGCGTGCGCTTCGAGTATCTCATGGCCCCTGTGCGCTTCATCGGCGACGAGCACGGTCACGTCAAGGGCATGGAAGTGGTGCGGATGCGCCTTGGCGCTCCGGACCGCTCCGGGCGCCCGCGGCCTGAGCCCATCGAGGGCTCTGAGTTCGTGATGGATGTGGACACCGTGGTGCTGGCCATCGGCTACTGGCCCGATCCGATCATCGGCGAGACCACACCGGGCCTGGAGACCCGCAAGTGGGGGCTCATCGTCGCCGACCCCGAGACCGGCGCCACCAGCCGCGAAGGTGTGTTCGCCGGCGGCGACAACGTGACAGGCCCTGACCTGGTGGTGACGGCCATGGCTGCCGGCCGCAGGGCCGCCCGGTCCATTGACGCCTACCTGCGCGAACGCACGCCCAGGGCCAAGCCCGTGCCGGCCATGGCTGTGCCCGGGTAGAGGCTTGCTACCCCTGGCAACGTGATTGGAGTTCAGCCAGAACGTGCTCGACCAACCCTTGCGAGGGGACGGGGGCACAATCCGGCCCTCGGACCTTCGCAAGGGTGATGAGATTTGGAGATGCGTATGTATCCATCGGTGAGCTGTGTGCCAACGCTGGACCTGGCCAAGGTGGACCGTAAGGCACGCTTTCAGGTCCCGCACCAGCCAGTACCCAAGCAAGATCCGGCGGCACGCATCCACAACTTCGACGAGACCCTGTGGGGATATGACGCCGAGACCGCTATGATCGAAGCGGGACGGTGCATCCAGTGCAAACGGCCTGCGCCTTGCACCCAGGCCTGTCCACTCCACAACCACATCCCGGATGCCCTCTGGCTCTTGGAGCACGGGGATTTCATCGGGGCAGCCAATTGCTTCCGAGAAACCAGCACCATGCCCGAGATTTGTGGCCGGGTGTGCCCACAGGAGCGACTGTGTGAGGGTCACTGTGTGGTGGGCAAGCGCAACCCGCCGGTGGCCATCGGCGCTCTGGAGATGTTCTGCACCGACTACCAGCGCAGCCAGCAGGGCTTCCCCATGCCCGAACTCCCCGCACCCACCGGCAGGCACGTGGCCGTCGTGGGGGCGGGGCCGGCGGGCCTCTCGTGCGCCGAACGGCTGGCCGTGCGCGGTCACCGGGTGACGGTGTACGAGGCTCTGCCCTACCCAGGCGGCCTGCTCATCTACGGCATCCCGCGTTTCAAGCTGAACCACGACATCGTCTACCAGAAAGTCGAGTTCTTGGAGCGCCTGGGAATCCAGTTCGTCACCAACACCCGGGTGGGCCGGGACGTGACTGTGGATGACCTTTTGAAGGAGCACGATGCGGTGTTCCTGGGCGTGGGGGCCGGCGTGAGTGTGCCGCTGCGGGTGCCGGGGGAGGACTTACAAGGGGTCTACCAGGCCACGGACTTCCTGGTGCGTAGCCACGTGTGCCAGGAGCATCTGCCCCCGGACAAACGACAGCCACCCCAGGTAGGACGGCGCGTGGCCGTCATCGGCGGTGGCGATACGGCCATGGACTGCCTGCGCACGGCGCTGCGCCTCCAGGTGCAGCAATTCGGGGAACCGGGCGAGGTAACCTGTGTTTACCGCCGCACCGAAGGGGAGATGCCCGGCGTGGCGAAGGACCGTGAGCACGCGCGGGAGGAGGGAGCCCGTTTCCAGTGGCTGACCACACCCGTGCGCTTCATGGGCGACGAAGCCGGGCGCGTGGTGGCCATGGAGTGTCAACGCATGGAGCTGGGGGAGCCGGACCGCTCCGGACGCCCGCGGCCGATCCCCGTTGAGGGTTCCGAGTTCATCATGGAGGTGGACACCGTGATCCTGGCCCTGGGCTACTGGCCGGACCCCCTCATCGGGGAGACCACGCCCGGGCTGGAAACCCACAAGTGGGGCCTCTTCGTGGTTGATCCGGAGACGGGCGCCACCAGCCGACCCGGGGTTTTCGCCGGCGGGGACGACGTCCGTGGCGCCGACCTGGTGGTCACGGCTGTCGCCGATGGCTGCAGGGTAGCCGGCGCCATCCATGATTGCTTGAGCAGTTGAGCCATAACCGGCCACTTGCCTGTGCCTCTCCACGCCGGCCTACTGCGAGGCGCAGAACCTGCCGGGCTTCGCCCACTGGATGCGCCTCCAGGCCCAGGAAGAGGGCGGCCACGCCTTGAAGTTTTACAACTTCATCCACGACCGGGGTGGTCGCGTGACCCTGCAGGCCATTGACCAGCCACCCACGGGGTTCGGGTCACCCCTGGAAGTGTTCGAGAAGACGCTGCAGCACCAGCAGAAGGTGACCGGGGTGATCAACGACCTCTACGCCATGGCCATCCAGGAGAAGGACTACCCCGGCCAGGTGTTCCTCCAGTGGTTCGTGGATGAGCAGGTTGAGGAGGAGAAGAGCGCTACGGATGTCATCGAAACGCTCAAGGCAGTCGGCGATCAGGGGCCGGCACTCATCATGGTGGACAGGGAGCTGGCCAGTCGAAGAGCTGAATAGCGACATTCCGACTGACAAACTGTGTTCAACGCCGTGAGAGGAGAGTCCCATGGATTGGACCAGCCCTTTGGACGTCCTGCGGCGGGCAATGGGAATCGAGCGTGACGGTTACCGTTTCTACACCGAGATAGCCGAAATGGCGGCCAGCCCGCAGGGCCGGGCCATGTTCCTGAAGCTGGCGGACGAGGGAGAAGCGTCACTACAAGCTACTGCCAAACACGCGTGATTACCTGGACCAGCGCCACACGTGGTGGGACACCGAGGAATTGCCTTCTTCGAGGGTTAAGCGGGTAGACGGAGGGTCGCCATCGCCACGTATAGCGTTCGATTTCAACCATCGGAGAAGTCGGTTCGCGTCCGGCTGGGTGAGCTGATCACCGAGGCAGCTCAGGAGGCCGGCATCGAGATAAACATGCCCTGTGGTGGGCAGGGGCGGTGTGGGCGCTGTGCCGTCATCGTGCAGGACGGGAAGGTGCGCCGGCGTTCCATCATCCGGCTGTCGCCCCAAGACCTGGAAGCGGGCTACGCGCTGGCTTGCCAGACGGTCATCGAGGGCGACGTCGTCGTGCTCGTCCCGCCCCAGGAGAAGATCGAGCGCCGGCTGACCACCGACAAGACGGCCGCTCGGATCACCGTGCCCTTCGCCTACGACTGGGAGCGAGACCAGCCCCTGCGCAAGGTCTTCCTCCCGCTCAGCGAGCCCACCATGGCCGACAACACCGATGACTGGTCCCGGCTCCAGCGCGAGTTGGCCACCCAGTGCGGTATCCGGCGCGTGACCACTACGCTACCGGTGCTGCGCAAGCTGGGCAAGGCGCTGCGCGAGGGCAACTGGCAGGTCACGGTAACCCTGGAGATGGACACCTGGTGGACGTCGGATGGGCCGCCCCGGGTGGTGGACGTGTTGCCGGGCAACCAGATGGGCACCCTCTATGGCCTGGCGGTGGACATCGGCACCACCAGCAACGTGGTCTACCTGGTGGATCTGCTCTCCGGCGAGGTGGTCGCCCAGGCGGCCGACTACAACCGGCAGATTTCGCGCGGCGAGGACATCATCTCGCGCATCATCTACGCCTCGCGCAAGGACGGGGCCGGGTTGGGCGAGTTGCAGCAGTTGGTGGTGGAGACCCTCAACAGCCTCATCCAGCGGGTATGCCGCCGGGCGCATATTGAGCCAACGGAGATCTACAAAGTGACCGTGGCCGGCAACACCACCATGTTGCACCTGTTCCTGGCCATCCCGCCGGAGTCCATCCGGCTGATGCCCTTCATCCCGGTGGTCAACCACGTCCCACCGGTGCTGGCGTCTGACCTGGGGCTGGAGGTGAACCCGCAAGCCACGGTGGACTGCCTGCCCAACGTGGCCAGCTACGTGGGCGCCGACATCACCGCCGGGGTGCTCAGCTCCGGCCTCAGCCAGACGGACAAGTTGACGCTGTTCATGGACATCGGCACCAACGGCGAGACCGTGCTGGGCAATGCTGACTGGCTTATCACCTGCGCGTGCTCGGCCGGGCCGGCCTTCGAGGGCGCCGGGGTGCTGTATGGGATGCGTGCCACGACAGGGGCCATCGAGGAGGTGTGGATCAACGGCCAGACCTACGAGCCCACCTACCGGGTCATCGGCAACAAGCCGCCGCGCGGGCTGTGCGGCTCGGGGCTCATCTCCCTGCTGGCCGAGCTGTTCGTCACCGGGGTGATTGACAAAGCCGGCAACGTCAAGCTGGACGTGAGCACCCCCCGCGTCCGGGAGGGTGAGCACGGCCCCGAGTACGTGGTGGCCTGGGCCGACGAGACGGACATCGGCGAGGACATCGTCATCACCAAGGTGGACATAGACAACCTGTTGCGGGCCAAGGCGGCCATCTACGCCGGCTTCTCCGTCCTGGCCAAGTCGGTGGGGGTTGATCTGGCGGACGTGGAGCAGGTGCTCATCGGGGGGGCCTTTGGGCAGTACATCAACGTGGAGAAGGCCATCCAGATCGGGCTCCTGCCGGACATGCCCTGGGACCGGTTCCATTTCCTGGGCAACACCTCGGTCCGGGGGGCGTACATGGCCCTGCTGAGCCGCGAGATGCGCCGGCGAGTGACCGAAGTGGCCCAGAAGATGACCTACCTGGAGCTCTCGGCCGACAACACCTTCTACAACGAGTTCACCTCGGCCCTGTTCCTGCCCCACACCGACCTGAGCCTGTTCCCTTCGGTGCGGGCGATACTTGAGGGCCAGTCGTAGAACGACGAGGTTGCAAACTCTTGCGAAGGTGTTGGAATCTACCGAGAAACTGGAAATTCTTCGCTCCGCTCAGAATGACGAGCAAAGCCGTCTCTGTCCCAATGGACGGCGCACAGAAACACGAGGCAGAGCATGGTCCTATCATCATGGGCCGGTGGCAAACTGACAAGCGAAGAAGCGCGCCAATCCTGGCTGGCTTCGCTGGAGCCGAAGGTGGGCGAACTGCGGCAGGCGGTGCGCCAGGTGCCGCCACGCCAGCTGGCAGACCGCACCGGCGCCTTCTTCAAGGCCGGCGACGGCGACCGGGGGGCCCTCTGGTTGCGCTACCTGGGCCGCGAGTACCGCCTCACGTGGCCCGAGCTGGTGGCCTACCCGGAGGGCTCCGACGAGCCATGCCCGGCCAACCTCCAGGGCCTGTTCCTTTACTACCTGCACACGGCCGACGGCACCATGCCTACAGGCCAGTGGATGGCCTTCCGCGAGCTGCCCGACGGTCGCTTCTACACCCAGGCATTTCAAGGCTACACCGGCGACCGGCTGGCCAAGGTGGTGGGCAACGACCTGGAGCCTTTGATCAGAGCGGCCCGCAAGCTGGGCGGATTTCGCCTGGATTTCGGCGATGTGGCTTTCAGGTTTGACGTGCTGCCCCGGATCCCGCTGGCCCTGGTCTACTGGCGGGGCGATGAGGAGTTCCTGCCGTCGGCGCGGGTGCTCTTCGACTCCACCGCCAGCCACTATATGCCCACGGACGGCCTGGCGGTGCTGGGCAGCCGGCTGATTGATTTGCTGATTGACGAGATACAGGCAACAACCAGCCCGGCCCCCAAACGCGAGGTCGGGTGATCCCCGGGGTGATGGAGGGAGTCCTGGTGCGACGCACTTTCACCGCCCAGACCAACGCGTCCATTCGCGCCCGATTCTCAGTTTCAGAGGGCGGGCCAAGTGCGTGGCACCTGGCGCGAAGGGTGGAAAGGTGGCGTAGATGACTACTACAATCGCATTGGCAGGAAAAGGTGGCACGGGAAAGACCACCGTGGCGGCTTTGTTGATCAAGTATCTGTTGAACACTCATGACGGCACCCTGCTGGCCATAGACGCCGACCCCAGCTCCAACCTCAACCTGGTGTTGGGGGTGCCGTTGGAGACAACGGTGGGCGACATCCGCGAGGAGATGCTGGAGTTGGTGCAAAGCGGCGGCGACATGGCAATCGGCACCAGCAAGTATGATTACCTGGACTACCACATCCAGACCTCGATGGTGGAGGGCGACCGGTTTGACCTCATCGCCATGGGCCGGCCAGAGGGCCAGGGGTGCTATTGCCCGGTCAACAACCTGATGCGCATGATCATTGACCGCATCAGTCGCAAGTATCGCTGGGTGGTGATTGACAACGAGGCCGGGATGGAGCACCTGAGCCGGCGCACCACCCGCGACGTGGACATCCTGCTCTTAGTCACCGATCCCACGGTCCGAGGTGTGGTAGCAGCCGGACACATGGCCCGGCTGAGCCGCGAGCTGAAGATCAACGTGGGGAAGATGTACCTGGTGATGAATCGTGTGGCCGGTGAGCTGCCCGCGCCGTTGCAGAAAGCCGTTGAGGATGTGGGGATAGAGCTGGCCGGCACCGTGCCCTACGACCCCACCATGGTTGAATTTGACGCCGCGGGCACGCCACTTGTGGAAACGGGTTCAGATTCCCTGGCCTATCAGGCCGTATGTGCCATCGCAGAGAAGGTCCTGGGTCAGGACCTCACGCCCAGGAACCAAGAAGGAGGGTAAGAACGATGTACATAATCGGCGAGAACATCCACATCATCTCGCCCAGGGTCAAGAAGGCCATCGCGGAGAAGGATGCCAGGTTCTTCCAGGAACTGGCGGTGGCTCAGGTGGAGGCGGGAGCCAACGCCCTGGACTTGAACATCGGTCCCCAGAAGAAAGCCGGCCACGAGATCATGCCCTGGCTGGTGGACGTGATTCAGGAGGTGGTGGACGTACCCCTGTCCTTCGACACGACCAACCTGGCGGCCATCGAAGAGGGCTGCAAGCGCGCCAAGCAGCAACCCATCATTAACTCCACCTCTGCCGAGCCGGAGCGCTTGGAAAAGGTGCCGCTTCTGGCCAAGAAGTACAACGCCAAGCTCATCGCCCTGACGATGGAGAAGAGCGGCATCCCAGTCTCCGCCGACCAGCGGGTGACCATCGCCCTGGAGAAGCTCATCCCCAGAGCCATGGAAGTCGACATCCCCATGGAGGACCTGATCATTGACCCGCTGGCGCTGACGGTGTCCGGGTGCCAGGAGTACTGCCCGGAGTGTGTCGAGGCTGTGCGCATGCTCAAGTTCGCGGCCGATCCGCCGCCTCTGGTGTCCGTTGGCCTGTCCAACGTCTCCAATGCCGTCCCCCCGCAGAACCGGCCCCTTATCAACCGCACCTACATGGTGATGCTGATGGGAGCCGGACTGGATATGGCCATAGCCGATCCCCTGGACAAGGAGTTGATGGAGACCATCCGCATCGTCGAGGAGCGGGATGACTCCACTCCTCTGGGCCGGCTGTACCTCAAGCTCTACGATGCTGTGGCAGCTATGGAGGAACTCGATCCAAACGACGTGGACATGTCTGACCCCGATCAGGTCGCTGTGTGGAAGACGGTCCAGATCCTCACCAACAAGGTTATCTACGCCGATTCCTACCTGGAGCTCTGAGGGTCCTTGGTCCAAGTCTATGCTGCGTCGTTCCTCCTCAGAAAGGGAGGGATAGGGAGGGGGACACGTGCCTGAGTGATAGGAGATGCCCCCTTAGGCGCGGAAGTCAAGACCAGGGCTCCCGGACCCAGGACCGGCAAAGGAGGAGCGAAGATGCTCAAAGAGCAAGAGACTGTAACAGTGGAGGAGCTGCTGGCGAAGGCGAAGAAGCCGGCGGAAGACGCCATGCGCCTGCATCGCTTCTATCGCGGCAAGATCGAGACGGGGCTGAAGTGCCGAGTCCGTGACTTTGACGACTTTGCCATCTGGTACACCCCCGGCGTCGCCGCGCCCTGCCGGGCCATTGCCGCTGATCCCGAACTGGTGTACGAGTACACCAACAAGTGGAACACCGTGGCGGTGGTGAGCGACGGCACCCGGGTGCTGGGCCTGGGAGACATCGGCCCTAAGGCCGGCCTGCCGGTCATGGAGGGCAAGGCCCTGCTTTTCAAGTACCTGGGCGGGGTGGACGGCATGCCCGTCATGCTGGACACCAAGGACCCGGACGAGATCATCCGCACCGTCAAGATCCTCCAGCCAGCCTTCGGCGGGGTTAACCTGGAGGACATCGCCCAGCCCAAGTGCTTCCGCATCCTGGACACCCTGCGCGCCGAGTGCGAGATCCCCATCTGGCATGACGACCAGCAGGGCACAGCCACGGTGACCCTGGCCGGGCTGCTCAACGCTCTCAAGATCGTGGGCAAGAAGATAGACGAGGTGTCCATTGCCTTCATCGGCTGTGGTGCCTCCAACGTGGCTTGCTCACGTCTGATCTTCGGCGCTGGAGCCCGCCCGGAGCTCTGTCGGATGGTGGACAGCAAGGGCATCCTGCACAAGGGCCGCATCGACATCGAGCGACGGAAGGCGGAGTTTGTGGATAAGTGGCGCCTGTGCCAGATCACCAACGCCGAGAGGCGCACGGGCGGCATCGCCGAAGCGCTGGAGGGCGCCGATGTGTGCATCGCCCTCTCCAAGCCGGGGCCCGGCACCATCCTGCCGGAGTGGGTGGCCAGGATGGCCAAGGATGCCATCGTGTTCGCCTGCGCCAACCCCATCCCCGAAATCTGGCCGTGGGAGGCCAAGGAGGCCGGCGCCCGCATTGTCGCCACGGGCCGCTCCGACTTCCCCAACCAGGTGAACAACTCCCTGGGCTTCCCGGGCATCTTCCGGGGGGCGCTGGACGTACGCGCCAAGACCATCACCGACGAGATGTGCTTCGCTGCAGCCGAGGCACTGGCCGGCATGGCCGAGGAGCAAGGCATGCACGAGGAGCACATCCTGCCCACGATGGACGACTGGGAGGTGTTCCCCCGCGAGGCGGTGGCTGTGGCCCTCAAGGCCCAGGAGCAGGGAGTGGCCCGAGTGCAGCGCACCAAGGAGGAGCTGTACGAGCACGCCATGAGCATCATCAAGCGCGCGCGGGAGATGACCCAGACCTTGATGAGAGAAGGGTTCATCGCTCAAGCGGATTAGCACCTATCCAGAAACCTGGCTATCTGACGACGTCCTCGCCGTCGGATGAGGCGGAGACGCCCCTCCTGAGCGGTTTCCGGATAGGCTCTTGGTCAGCGCAACGCGTGCTGCCATTGCATGTCACGCACAGCGTTCAGATGGAGGTTGCCATGCATGAGTTGATAATCCTTGGAGGCGGTCCTGCCGGCCTCACGGCGACAGTCTACGCCATCCGCAAGCGGTTGGATGTTCTGCTGATCACCGCCAACCTGGGCGGCAAGACAAATCTCAACCTGCAACTACCCTTTGTTGAGCGCCATCAAATCATCACCGGGCGAGAGATTGTGGATCGCTTCGCGCGGGAGGTGGAGTACCTGGAATTCGCCAGGGTGTTCGACAGGGTGGAGCGGGTGGAGGCCATCGAGGGCGGATTCGCCGTGCACACCCGCAGCGGTGCGTGCCACGAAGCTAAGGCGCTCATCGTGGCCACCGGTGCGCGGGGTAAGCTCATGAATGTGCCGGGCGAGAAAGAGTTCATGATGCGTGGCCTGTGCTATTCGGCCATCAGCTACGCCCACCTGTTCATGGATCACGATGCGGTGGTCATTGGGGACGGCGGTAAGGCTCTGCGCGGTGCAGCCGAACTGGCCCAGATCGCCAGACAGGTCTACCTGGTGGCTCCTACTCACGGCGAACTCGATTCGGCGCTGGGTCGCAAGCTGCGTGCGGCCGACAACGTCACCATTTTGGAAGGCTATCAGGTGCGTGAAGTGAAGGGTGACCTGTACGCGCGTAGCCTGGTGATCACCCGGGATGGCGAGCAGCAGGAGCTGCAGGCTGACGCGATTTTCGTGGAGCTGGGGTTGGAGCCTCACTCGAACTTCGTGGCCGACCTGGTGGAGCTGGACGAGAACGGGCGCATCAAGGTAGACCGCGCCAACCGCACCAGCCGGCCGGGGATTTTCGCCGCCGGCGACGTCACCAACGTGTACGCCGAGCAGGTTCTCGTCGCCGTCGGCGAGGGGGCCAAGGCTGCCCTCAGCGCCTATGAGTACCTGCTGGAGTTGTCTAGCTGAGGTTTGTAGCCCATCCCCTGGCTTGACGCCAGGACAGGCTGGCGGTAGGCCGAGGTGCGTGCTTCAGCGCCCTGCATGGCCACACCAGGGCAAGGGCGCATCGCGAACCTGCCCAGAGATTGACGAACTTAGGGAGGGTGTATGACGGCTAAAATCATTGACGGCAATGCCATCGCTCAGGCCATTCGTGAGGAGGTCGCCACTGAGGCGGAGGTGCTGAAGACCAAGTACGGGGTCGTGCCCGGCCTGGCCACGGTCCTTGTGGGCGAGGACCCTGCCTCTCAGACCTACGTCCGCATGAAGCAGCGCACCACAGAGGAGCTGGGGATGCACTCGGTGGGTCATCACCTGCCGGCTGACGTCAGCCAGGATGAGGTGGTGGAGCTGATCCGCAAGCTGAGCGCAGAGCCCGCTATCCACGGCATCCTGGTGCAGCTCCCCCTGCCGCCCCACCTGGACCAGGAGACGGTGCTCGGGGCCGTGGCCCTGGAGAAGGACGTGGACGGTTTCCACCCCATCAACATCGGGCGGCTGTCCATGAAGGGGCGTGAGCCGCTGTTCGTGCCTTGTACGCCCAACGGCATCATCGAGCTGCTGGACCGCACCGGCGTGGAGATAGAAGGAGCACGGGCGGTGGTGGTGGGACGCAGCAACATCGTGGGATTGCCGGTTTCGATGCTGCTCCTGCACCGCAACGCCACGGTGACCATCTGCCACTCGCGCACCAGGGACCTGCCCGGGGTGTGCCGCGAGGCGGATATCCTGGTGGTGGCTGTGGGCCGGCCTCAAATGGTGCGGGGGGACTGGATCAAGCCCGGCGCGGTGGTGATTGACGTGGGGGTCAACCGGGTGGAGGACCCGACGGCCAAGCGTGGCTACCGCCTGGTGGGCGATGTGGCCTTCGACGAGGCCAAGGAAGTGGCTGCGGCCATCACCCCGGTGCCCGGCGGCGTCGGGCCGATGACCATCGCCATGCTGATGAAGAACACGGTGACGGCGGCCAAGCGGACCGTCGGGCTGGAGGTATAGCGCCCGACGCAGGCGTTGGGTAGTCTCCCTCTTGAGTGTGGGCAAGAAATGGGGTATACTTATCATACCTGCAAACCTCGGGAGGGACTATGAGGCCAGATTTCGCTCATGTTGGTGATTTCTGTCCAAATGAAGACTGTCCTGACTACAGGAAACTCCAAGCAGATCAACCCCAGAAGAATATCGAGAAGCACGGCAAGACCAAGAAAGGCAGACAACGCTACCGCTGCAAGACCTGCGGCAAAACCTTCACTGAAACCAAAGGGACCATCTTCTATCGGCGGCGGACCCCGGAAAAGGAGATCCTGGAAACCTTGGCCTTTACTGCCGAAGGCGTGCGCGTGAGCAGCCTGGCACGGGTCAAAGGGCATAAGGAAGACACCATCTTGGATTGGCTCCGCCATGCCGCCCGCCATGCAGAAGCCATCGAAGAGGTGCTGATGGCGGATTACCAGATCAATCGGGGGCAGTTGGATGCCCTGTGGTCCTACGTCGGCAACAAGGGTGAAAAAAGGCTATGCAGAGACCGACGAGCGTGGCCAGTTCTGGGGTGCCAGAGTGATCGACGTAGACACGCGGCTGCGTGTGGCCCGCGGCATTGGCAAGACGGAAACCGAGGCCTCCCTCGAGGTCTTCCAGACCCTCAAGCGGCGTGGTCACCCTGAGGCACCCCCGCCGACCGTTTCTGAGGGCTTGGGCGGCATTGGGGAAGCCATGGTGGAAGTCTACGGGAAAGGGCCCGAGTACTCTGGTCGGGGACGGTCCCCCATCAAGAAGCGCCCCCAGCCTGATTGGAAGTACTTGCAGGTAGTCAAGCAGCGCAAGAGAGGTCGCGTGGTGGGCACCCGCAAGCGGGTGATCTATGGCGACCAGGCGGAGGTCCTGGCTCTGTTGGGGTCTAGCACCGCCTATGTAGAACGCAGCCATCTCACCTCGCGCCTCTCCGACAGCCGCCTGGTACGCAAGACCTTGGGCTACTCCAAGATCGTCGAGATGCACAGGGCAGCTGCCGCCTGGGACGACGTGGTCTATACCTTGGTGCGGCCCCACAAGGCGTTACGCCTGAGGGTCTTCGAGGATCCAAAACGCCGCTGGCTGCCACGGACACCGGCCATGGCTGCTGGTCTGACTGACCATATTTGGAGTGTTAAGGAGCTTTTTACAACCATACCGCTCCCCCTAATTACCAACACTTAAGGGAGAGACTACCTGATGCTGGGCAGAGCCTTTCTGGTTTCCTCGCCCCTACGATATCCGTCAAGCGCTTCCACTCGCACAGCGCAGGCCTTGTACTCCGGGATCTTGGCCACCGGGTCCAGCGCCGCGATGGTCAGCAGGTTGGCCCCGGCCTCCGGGAAGTGGAAGGTGCCGAAGATCAGGCCGGGCTGCACCCGCTCGGTGACCTGGGCCTTGGCCACGATCTCGCCCCGGCGCGAGGCCACGCGCACCAGCTGGCCATCGTCCACCCCGATCTCTTGGGCATCCTCCGGGTGGATCTCCACCAACGCCTCAGGGTAGATGGTCTTGAGTCCCTGCGCCCGGCGGGTCATCTCGCCGCCATGCCAGTGGAAGAGGACCCGCCCGGTGGTGAAGATCCACCGGTAGGTCTCGTCCGGCTGCTCCGCCGGCGGCAGGTACTCCACCGCGCTGAAGCGGCCCTTGCCCCGGGAGAACTGGCCTACGTGCAGAATCGGGGTGCCGGGATGGTCGGGCCCTCGCACCGGCCACTGGAGCTGCTCGCCAGCCTCCAGCCGGGCGTAACTGACCCCGGCGTAGATGGGCGTCAAGGCTGCAATCTCGTCCATCACCTGGGCCGGGGAGGCGTAATCCCAGCCGGCGTAGGGTGCATCCTCCGCGGGGCTGGCTGCTCCTTCGGCGATGCAGCGCCTGGCCATCTCCGCGATGATCCAGCTATCCGGCCGGGCGTCCCCCAGAGGCTCGATGGCCTGCCGCACCATCTGCACCCGCCGCTCGGTGTTGGTGAAGGTGCCGCTCTTCTCAGCGAAGGAGACGCCGGGCAGCACCACGTCGGCGAACTGGGCCGTCTCCGTCAGGAACAGGTCCTGCACCACCAGGAACTCCAGCTTCTCCAGGCACTCCCGCACGTGGTTGGCGTCCGGATCGCTGAGCAAGGGGTTTTCGCCCATGATGACCATGGCGCGGACCTGCCCGGTCTCGGCGGCGTTGAACATCTCCACCACCGTCAGGCCCACCTCGCCGGACAGGGGCACGCCCCAGGCAGCCTCGAACTTCTGGCGGTTCTCCGGCAGCGTCACGTTCTGGTAGCCGGGGAAGACGTTGGGCAGGCCGCCCATGTCGCAGGCACCCTGGACGTTGTTCTGGCCCCGCAGGGGGTTGACCCCCCCGCCGGGCACACCCACGTTGCCCAGGAGCATCTGCAGGTTGGCGCAGGCCAGGACGTTAGCCACGCCGGTCACGTGCTGGGTGATGCCCATGGCGTAGAGGAGGGCGCCCGGTTTGGCCCCTGCAAACATGCGCGCTGCAGCGATGATGTCTTCGGCTGGCACCCCGGTGATCTCCGCCGCCCGCTCCGGCGTGTACTTCTCGATGGCCTTACGAAACTCCTCGAACCCCTCGGTGCGGCTCTCCACGTATTCCTTGTCCCACAAGTCTTCTTTCAGGATGACGTGCATCATCCCGTTCAGCAGGGCGATGTCCGTCCCCGGGCGATGCCGCAGGTAGATGTGGGCGAGCTCCGCCAGGCCGATGCGGCGCGGGTCAGCCACGATGAGCTTGGCCCCCCGGTGGCGGACCGCCTGGCGGATCTTGATGCCGATGACCGGGTGCCCCTCGGTGGTGTTGGAGCCGATGACGAAAAAGGCTTGCGCCTGCCCAGTGACGTCGGCAATGGAGTTGGTCATCGCGCCGCTGCCAAATGCTGTGGCCAGACCGGCCACGGTGGAGCTGTGTCAGAGGCGCGCGCAGTGGTCCACGTTGTTGGTGCCCAACACCTGCCGGGTGAACTTCTGCATCAGGTAGTTCTCTTCGTTGGTGCACTTGGCAGAGGTGAGCACGGCGATGGCGTCGCCGCCGGACTCGCCTTTGATCTGCGTCAGGCGTTTGGCCACCAGGTCCAGGGCCTCATCCCAGGTCGCCTGGCGGAACCCGCCGTTTTCGCGGATGAGCGGGGTGGTGAGGCGGTCGGGATGGTGGATGAAGTCATAGCCGTAGCGGCCCTTGACGCACAGCGCGCCGCCGTTGACCGGCGCGTTGAAGTTGGAGGTGACGCGGACCACCCGGTTATCGCGCACGTTGAGGTCGAGGTTGCACCCCACACCACAGTAGGCGCAGGTGGTGGTGACCTTCTTGAGCTGATAGGCGCGCCCGGCCCCCAGGCTCATCTTGTCGTAGAGAGCCCCCACGGGGCAGTAGGCCACGCAGTTGCCGCAGAACTCACAGCCGGCTTCCTGCAGGGTGGTGTCCGCCCCGGCCACAAGTTTGGTCTTGAAACCACGGAAAGCGAAGGTCCACACATCACGGTTCTGGATTTCAGCGCAGGTGCGGACACACCGGCCACACAAGATACACTTTTCACGGTCAATGTAGATGAAGGGGTTAGGGTCAAGGTCTGGCGGATACGAATGGCGGGCGCCGCTGTGCTCTGGCCAGGCAACACCGTACTCGTAGGCCAGGTCTTGGAGGGCGCAATCGCCATTGGCCTCGCAGGTCATGCAACTGTTGGGATGGTCGCTGAGCAGCATCTCCAGCACGAACCTGCGGGTTTCTCGCGCCTCCTGGCTTTCCGTTTCGACCACCATCCCCTCAGCGACCGGCGTCGTGCATGCCGTTTGCAATCCGCGTGCCTTTTCCACCGAGACCACGCACATGCGACATGCACCCACGTTGCTTAGATCAGGGTGGTGGCAAAGGGTAGGAATGCGGATGCCGGCATGCCTGGCTGCTTCCAGGATGGTGCTACCCTCGGGAACTGTGACTTTTCGACCGTTGACGGTTAGAGTGACGTCCATAGTTCGCCTCTGTCTTAAGCCCTAGTAGACAACGATGGCATCAAATTTGCACACTTCCTTGCATAGGCCGCAGCGCTCACACACCTCCGGGTCGATCACGTGGACCTGGCGCTTTTGGCCGCTGATGGCGCCGGTGGGGCAGTTGCGCAGACACACCATGCAGCCTGTGCACAGCTCAGGTACGATTTCGTAGGTGATCAGGGCGCGGCACTTTCCGGCCGGGCAGCGATGCTCCACAATGTGGGCCCGGTATTCATCCTCGAAGTGCCGCAGAGTCGAGATGACTGGTGAGGGCGCCAACTGACCAAGGGCGCACAGGGAACCCTGTTCCATTCCCTTTGCCAGCCTTCGGATCTCATCCAGGTCTTCCAGTTTGCCCTTGCCTTCAGTGATGCGCTCAACGATCTCCAGCATGCGCATGCTGCCGATGCGGCAGGGGGGACACTTGCCGCAGCTTTCGTCGCAGACGAAACGCATGAAGTACTTGGCGAACTCCACCATGCACGTGGTCTCGTCGGCGACGATCATGCCTCCAGAGCCCATCACTGCTCCAGCGGCCCGCAGCGAGTCAAAATCAACTGGCGTGTCCAGATGCTGTTCTGGCAGGCACCCACCCAGGGGTCCACCGGTTTGCACGGCCTTGAACTTCTTGCCGTTGAGGATGCCGCCGCCCACCTCGAAGATGATCTCGCGCAGGGTGATGCCCATGGGCACCTCGATCAGGCCTGTGCGCTTGACCATGCCTGTGAGGGCGAAGACCGCCGTGCCGGGATTGTTTTCTGTGCCCAGCGCTCTGAACCAATCGGCGCCCATGCGGATGATGCGTGGCACGTAGGCGTAGGTCTTCACGTTGTTGATGTTAGTGGGCTGACCCCACAAGCCCGAAACAGCGGGGTATGGTGGTCGTGGTCTGGGCTGCCCTCGCTCCCCCTGGATGGAAGCCATCAACGCTGTCTCCTCGCCGCACACGAAGGCGCCGGCTCCCTCCTTGATGACGATGTCAAAGCTGAAGCCGGATCCCAAGATGTTCTCACCCAGCAGACCTGCTTCCCGGGCCTGTGCCAGGGCGATCTCCAGGCGCTTGATGGCCAGCGGATACTCCGCCCGGCAGTAGATGTACCCGGCCTCAGCACCTATGGCGTAGCCGGCGATGATCATCCCTTCGATGACCGAGTGGGGGTCGCCCTCCAGCACCGAGCGGTCCATGAACGCCCCTGGGTCGCCCTCGTCGGCATTGCAAATCACGTATTTAGGCCAGCTTGGGGTCTTTCGGGCGAAGTGCCACTTCACCCCGGTTGGGAACCCAGCCCCGCCGCGCCCGCGCAACCCCGAGCGAGTGACCTCCTCGATCAGTTCCTCCGGGGTCATGCTCGTCAGCACTTTCTCCAACGCTGTGTAGCCGTCAAGGGCCAGGTAGTCATCAATGGATTCTGGGTCAATCAGGCCGCAATTGCTCAGGACGATCCGCAGTTGCTTCCGCTGGAAGGCGATCTTATCTCCACTCTGGGGGTCAACGAAGCTGAGCGACTGGAGCGCGCGGCCGTTGGCCCGCGTGACGGTTGGGATCACCTCACCCACGATCACGCTCTTGCTCAGAGGAGCATCTTCAAAGTAGGAGGCGAAGATGGCGGGGATTGCGCCGGCGGTAGCCCCGCCGTAGTTCACTCGAGGTCGGCCTTTGGCCTGCAACTCTATCATCGGCTCGTAAGAGCACATTCCTACGCAGCCGACTTTCTTCACGAGAGCGTTTAGCTCACGTTTTCGTGCTTCTTCCTGGATCGCTTCCAGAGTCTCCCCTGCGCCAGCAGCCAGGCCGCATGTTCCCATGCCCACCGTGACGTAGAGATCCGCCTCGGTCCTGGCTTGCCACTGTTCCTTGGCTTGCGCTCTTCGCGCAGCAAGCTGGTCCAGTGTTGTTGGTGGCACTTTGCACCCCCATTCCACGTGCTCAACGACGCCCGATCTGTTGCTTCACCCTACGCAGCAGTATCTCCTGCCGCATCCGTCCCATCACCCGGTTGTCCAGGACAGCTACAGGGGCCAACGCACAGGAGCCCATACAGTAGACCGTCTCGACCGTCAGTTCACCGTCATCGGTCGTTTCCCCAGGGCGGACGCCAAATTCCTCCTCGATGGCCGTCCTCAATATCGGGGAGCCTTTCACGTGGCAGGCTGTGCCATCACACAGTTTTAGAACGTGCCTCCCCCGACGCTCCAGGTAGAACTGGGCGTAAAAGGTTGCCACGCCGTACACTTTGGCCAGTGAGACGCCAAGTCTGTCCGCGATCAACTGCAGGACTTCCGGCGGCAGGTAGCCGTACAGGGTCTGAGTCTTCTGCAGGATGGGGATCAAAGCACCCTTTTGGTCCTGGTACTGGTTGAAGACTTCCTTCATCTGCGCTAGATCCACAAGGCTCTTGGTTGCGGGGGCCATTCTGGCTCCTCCTTAATCCGGTCGCGCTATGATGGCGTGCTCATTATATCAAAGCAAAGTCAAAGAGAGGTCCTAATCTGGTCTGGAACAGGTCTAAATAGGGGTCGTGGGACCGGTCAGCCGGTTCCGACTCGGATGAGGCGGGTGGTCTCCTGGAGCGCGGAGACGCTTCCGGCCCCGGCGCAGAACATGGCGATGCGCAACTCGTGGGTGATTTCGTCAATTGCAGCTGTGACTGCTTCCGAGGAGATGGCAGCAGCCTTGAGGAAGGGCGAAGCCAGGGCGGCGGCGCTGGCGCCCAAGGCGATGGCCTTGGCCACGTCCAGCCCGGTGCGGATGCCGCCACTGGCGATGCACGGCAGCTCCGGCGCCCCCCGCCGGGCCATGAGGATGGCCTCGGCCGTGGGGATGCCCCAGTCGGCGAAGCGCCGGGCGATGCGGCGCATGGTCTCGTCGGGCGTTAGATGCGCCTCCACCTGGCTCCACGAGGTGCCGCCAGCCCCGGCCACATCAATGGCCGCCACGCCGGCTTCCGCCAACTGCCGGGCCACCTCCTCGGAAATGCCCCAGCCCACCTCCTTGACGACCACGGGCACCGGCAACTCACGGCATACCCGCTCGATCTTGCGCAGCAGCCCGCGCCAGTCGGTGTTGCCACCCCATTGGAGGGCCTCCTGCAGCGGGTTGAGGTGCAGAATGAGGGCGTCGGCCTCGATCATCTCCACGGCCCGGTGACAGTCATCAACGTCATAGCCGTAGTTGAGCTGGACCGCACCCAGGTTGGCGAAGAGCAGGATGCTGGGGGCAACGTCCCGCACCTGGTAGGTGTCCGCCAGCGAGGGGTCCTCCAGCGCGGCCCGCTGCGACCCCAGGCCCATGGCGATGCCCCGGGCCTCGGCCGCCCGGGCCAGGTTGCGGTTGATCTCCCGGGCCTGCTCCGTGCCCCCGGTCATCGAGGAGATGATGAGGGGGGCACGCAGCCGCTTCCCCAGCAGGGCGGTGCTCAGGTCCACATCGGCCAGGTTCAGCTCTGGCAGGGCTTGATGGACGAAGCGGTACTGCTCCAGACCGGTGGTCAGCTCCGGGAACTGCACGTCCTCTTCCAGATTGACCCGGATGTGGTCCAGTTTGCGCTCAGAGGTGACCGACTCAACCATCCAGCGTAACTTCTCCCTTCCCCAGGTGTTCCTTAGGCTGGGACGGTGACGACGTCTGCGTGGGCCAATATTACCGCAGGTAGGGGTGCTTGTCAAGCAGCGGTTGTAGTTTGGCGTTTGACTACCCAGCCCAAGGCTGCTATACTCAGCCTGTAATTGATGGGGCAGAGAGCCGGGGTGCTGTCTCCTCGTGCCCCATGTTCACACCCCGGCGAACAGGGAGTTGGGCTCTGGCCACCTGTGCGGTGATGTGCGTACAAGCCCACAGGTAGAATTCTGCCGGCTGTTCACTGTGTGCTCGCAGCGGACCCTAGTCCGGCGGGAGCAGGAGAATAGTTACCGATTCTGGTTTGCAACTTCAGAGGGGACAATCCACTAAAGGGGGTAAACCCATGAATCAGGACGAACTCTTTGAGCAGGTCAAGGCCATTATCGTGGAGCAGTTGGGGGTTGACCCGGAGAAGGTAACCCCCGATGCCACCTTCCGAGAGGACCTGGAGGCCGACTCGCTGGACCTGGTCGAGCTGATCATGACCTTCGAGGAGCAGTTCGGCGGCGAGATCTCCGACGAGGAGGCCCAGCAGATCACCACCGTGGGTGAGGCCGTCGAGTTTATCAGGCAGCGCTTGGCCGAAGCGGGATAGGGTCCTCGCTCGGCCTCAAAGGGATGTCCCCGGCAGCGTCGGAGACATCCCTTTGTCTTGCATATTTCGATGATTCAGGTTGACCCTGCCCGGTGTTGCTACTGCGGCGGGTGTGTGCCGGTGTGCCCTGTCAGCGCCATCACCCTGGCCGAGACTGCCCTCCACATCGGGCCGGGGTGCATTGACTGCGACCTGTGCCTACCGGCGTGCCCGGTGGGGGCGCTGCACAGGGCTGAGTTGGGCCCGACGGTCGTCCATGCCCCGCGCCGCAGCTACGACGTGGTGGTCGTGGGGGCCGGGCCGGCCGGCTCCACCGCCGCCCGCTTCGCTGCCCGGCATGGCCTGCGCACTTTGCTCATCGAGAAGCGCCAGGAGATCGGCTCGCCGGTGCGTTGCGCTGAGGGCGTGACCCATGCGGGGTTGGTCCCCTTCGTCCAGCCGGACCCGCGCTGGATCGCCGCCACCGTGGACAAGCAACGCGTGGTGACGGTGACCGACGGGCGGGAGCGCGAGCACGTGTTCGCCGGCGACGATGGGGCGCAGGGCTACATCCTGGAGCGCCGGCTGTTCGACCGGGTCCTGGCGGAGATGGCCGTGGAAGCCGGCGCAGAGGTCATGGTGAAGACGGCGGTCACCGGCCTGATCCGCGAGGGCGGCGCCGTGCGCGGCGTGGTTGCCGAGAGCGCCGGAACCCGCTACGAGATCGAAGCCCGGGTGGTCATCGGCGCTGATGGAGTGGAGTCCCAAGTGGGCCGCTGGGCCGAGCTGCCGGTGCTCATGCGCCAGCGGGACTCGCTGGTGTGCGCCCAGTACACCCTGGTGGGGGTTGAGGTGGATCCAACCTGTTGTGCCTACTACCTGGGTGATGGGGTGGCGCCGGGGGGCTACGCGTGGATCTTCCCCAAGGGCGAGGGGCGGGCAAACGTGGGGTTGGGGGTGCAGGCTGACCGGGCCACGGAGCCGGCCCGCGCCTACCTGGATCGCTGGATCGAGGCTCATCCCTTCCTGGCCCAAGGGAGCCCGGTCACCCTGATCGTCGGCAACGTGCCCACCGGCGTCCCGCCCCGTCGCATGGTGGCCGACGGCTTGATGCTGGCCGGCGACGCCGCCCATCAGGCCGACCCCATCACCGCCGGTGGGATCACCAACGCCATGCTGGCCGGCCGGCTGGCCGCCGAGGTCGCTGCCGAGGCCATTGCCGCCGGCGATGCGTCTCAGTGGCGGTTGGCGGCCTACCCCCAGCGCTGGCAAGCGACCATGGGTCGCAAGATGGCCCGCAACTACCGCCTGCGCCTCAAGTACGATGGCCCCCTCAGGACATCGGAGGAGTTCGTGCGCATCTTCGCCCTCGCTGCAGCCAGCTCGTAGTCAGGCACGTAGCGCAGCGAAGTGCCGAGCTCCGTGCCCCGCGGAACGATTGCCTACGGCGGTCGTAGTTGTCACCGACACGTGTGCCTGCATCCCGGACCACCTGGTGGGCGAGCTCGTGCCCTACTACGAGCCTATCCGGAAACCGCTCAGGAGGGGCGTCCGCGTCCCTGCGACCCCTGTGCCACGCCAGTCCCTGGCACAGGGAGGGACTGGCGCCCACAGGCTCGCCCCGGGGTGCGCGACGGCATTGCCGTCGCCCGAGGACGCCGTCGGATAGCGGGGTTTCCGGATAGGCTCTTAGCAGCCCAGGGTTCCCCTGCCACCATCCGATGGTCCGCCTCACTCAGGATGAAGCTCAGCCAGATGCAGGTCAACCAGCCGATACTCAGCCCCTCCCGATTGCCGTGGGGTCAGATCACTTCTAGAATGGTGGGGATGCCCATCCGTTGTTGCAGACGTACCAACAAGGGCACATCGTCGACTGGTTCCGTGCGAATCTATACTTCTGTCATGGTGATAGGAGTCTAACTCGCTCTCGTTTTCCGTGCAAGAAATGAGCGATCAGTCAGGTGGAAGGGTTTGAGATGCTGGTTGCTGGCATTTTTGTGACGAATGTGCTAAAATCTGAGTGATCAGATCGGGAAGGGGAGGCAGCGGAATGCGGTTGCAAACCGTGCCGGTTGAGGAGGCCGTGGGCAAGATCCTGGTGCACAACATCGCCGACGAGGCCGGTCGCAAGGCGCTGAGCAAAGGGCAGGTGGTGCGGGAGGAGGACCTGGAGAAGCTGGCCCGGCTGGGCCGGCGGGAGGTGTACGTGGCGGAGCTGGAGCCCGGCGACGTCCATGAGGACCAGGCAGCCGCCCGGCTGGCACAAGCTGTCGCCGGACCGGGGGTCACCCTGGGGCGGGCCGCCGCCGGGCGGGTTAACCTCCACGCCGCCCATCGCGGACTGTTCAAAGTGGACGCCGAAACGGTGACCCGCATCAACGGCCTGGACGGCCTCACTGTGGCCACGCTGCACGGCGACACCGTGGTGTCCCAGAAGCAGATGGTCGCCACCGTCAAGGTAGTGCCCTTCGCGGTGCCGGGCGACCGGCTGGAGCAAGCGCTGGCGGTGGCCCGGGAGCATCCGGCGGCTGTGCAGGTGAAGCCGTTGTGTTCCACCAACGTGACCCTGGTGCTGACGGGCAGCCAGGCTGCCCGGGAGCGCGTCTTTCAGGCCTTTGAGGGCCCCCTCCGTGAGCGGGTGGAGGCGCTGGGGTCGCGGGTGACGGAGGTGGCCTACGTGCCTGAGGACGAGGAGGCCATCGCTGGCGCCGTTGCCGCAGCCGTCGAAGGCGGCGCCGGGCTGGTCATCCTGGCCGGCGAGACCTCCATCATGGATGCCGATGACATCACGCCGCGTGCCATCCGCCGGGCCGGGGGCCAGATTGAGCACTACGGCGCGCCGGTCGAGCCCGGCCACCTCCTCCTGCTGGCCTACTGTGGTCCGGTCCCCATCCTGGGGGCACCGGGCTGTGCCCGTTCGCGGCGCCACAATGTGCTTGACATAATTATGCCGCGCCTGCTGGCCGGCGAGCGCTTGACCCGGGCGGACATCGTGGCCCTGGGGGTAGGCGGTTTGATGATTGGGGCGGGGGACAAGTGATGTGTGTGGAGAATACGGTGCCGCGTGACCACGGAATACCCAGTGCACAATACAGGACAAATGATGCGCACTGGGCATTGAGTGCTGAGAGACAGGTGAGTGCTATGGTGCTCGCGGGCGGGCAGTCGCGACGCATGGGCGAGGACAAGGCCTGGGTTGAGATCGGCGGCCGGCCGTTGATCGGCCGGGTGCTTGACGTGGTGACGACACTGAGCGACGACGTGATGGTGGTGGGCGCTCATGGACGGCGCTATGCCGCCCTGGGTGTGCGGCTGGTGGAGGACGCTTTCCCCGGGCAAGGCTCGCTCATCGGCATCTACTCTGGCCTGCGGGCCGCCCGCCATCAGCGTGCGCTGTGCGTAGCCTGCGACATGCCCTTTCTAAACCCCCACCTGCTGGCCCACATGATCGAGCTCAGTTCCGGTTACGATGCCGTCATCCCCTACCTGGACCCCGAGCCGCCTGTGCCGGGGACGGAGTGGGATGCGGCGCGCACCCACCTGCTGCACCCGCTGTGCGCCGTGTACAGCCGGACGTGCCTGCCGGCCATCGAGCGCGCGCTGCAAGACGGCGATCTGCGCGCCATCGCCTTCTTCGACCGGGTCCGCGTGCGCTACCTGACCTTGCCCGAGGTGGAGCGCTTCGACCCCGAGCATCGCAGCTTCCTGAACGTGAACACGCCGGACGAGGTGCAGGCGGCTCGCCGGCTGCTGGAGGAGGCCGGGCAGTGAACCCCGCGCCTGAGACCGGCTACATCCAGGTGGACGAAGGGGGCGCCCGCTGGGTCCGCGGTCCGGTCATCGGCGAGGCCCCGTGGAAGCTGTACGTCAACGGCCGCGAGTTGCTTTCCTTCCTCTGCACCCCCACAGACCTCCATCACCTGGCCCTGGGCTTCCTGCACTCCGAGGGGTTGATGAAGAGCCTGGACGACCTGGTGTCCCTCAAGGTCTACCTGGATGAGCATCGCTGCCACTGGCTGGTGCCAGCCCTGGGCCTGAATGCCACCCTGACGATGGGGGTCGCCGAGGAGTCGGTGGGGGCGATTGACGTGCGGCTGCGCGGCGACCCCCTGGCCGGCCTGGGGCCGCAGATCCTGACCACCGGCTGCGCCGGCGGCGTCACCTTTGACGACCTGTTGGCGGCCCATGCCCCACTCACCTCGGAGACGACGGTGACGGTAGAGCAAATACGGGAACTGATGCGCCAGTTGTCCCAGAGCTCGGAGCTGTACCGGCGCTGCCGGGGGGTGCACGCCTCGGCCCTGGCTGAAGGCGACCGGCTGCTGGTGGTGGCCGAGGATGTGGGGCGACACAACACGCTGGACAAGATTCGCGGTCGTTGTCTGCTGGAGGATATCCCCACCGCCCATCGGATCCTGCTCTCTACCGGGCGCATCTCGTCGGAGATGATCACCAAGGCGGTGAAGATGGGGGTGCCCGTGGTCGTCTCGCGCACTTCGCCCACGGCCCTGTCGGTGCGACTGGCCCGGGCGTGGGGCATGACCCTCATCGGGTACGCCCGGGGGCGGCGGATGAACGTGTACGCCGGCCATGAGCGTGTTCACATTCAGGCCGAGTGGCGCGACCCCGCCTTCGACCCGGCCCACGACCTGGACGGTGATGGCGCCGTCTCCGCGCGAGACGTCCAGCTGGCCGCCCGTGTATGGGGAGAGAGTTCCCAGTGAGCAGGGTGTGGTCACTGAGGGGTTTTCCCGGTAGGTGAACAATCACGCTCCAAATCTCTCGTGACTTGTATGCCAGGCTGATAGCCAGGTCGCCTTAGCGGGAAACGCGCTTGACTCGTCCGGCCTATCCCCCTGATGGGCTTTGCCTCCTACTGGTGATCCTGTTGACCGCTCAGCTCCTGGACAACTCTGTGCGTGATCTCAACGCACAGGCCCAGGTGCTGTTCGACGTCCAGCGCTCGCGCCAGGGTCTCGTCGTCCAGCCAGCCATTCACACCCGCCTCCCGCAGGGTCTCGGCGAAGTCCCGGCCCTCATCCACGGCCTGCCAGGCCGCCCGGCGCACCAGCTCGTGCGCCTCCTGCCGACCCATCCCGGCGTCCACCAGCGCCAGCATCACCGTTTCCGCACCCAGGAGGGGACCGCTTAACGCCAGGTTGCGGCGCATCCGCTCGGGGTACACCCGCAGGTCGTGCAGGATCAGCGTGGCCTGGCGCAGCAGGTAGTCGGTGAGGATGCAGGTCTCCGGCACCAACGCTCGTTCGGCTGAGGAGTGGCTGATGTCGCGCTCGTGCTCCAGGGCGATGTTCTCCAGGGCCGGGATGACGTTGGCCTTCACCAGCCGGGCCAGTCCACATAGCCGTTCGCTCTTGTGGGGGTTGCGCTTCTGCGGCATGGTGGACGACCCGACCTGCTCCGCTTTGAAAGGCTCCTCCACCTCTTTGATCTCGGTGCGGGCCAGGTTGCGCACCTCCCGGCCGATCTTATCCACCGTGGCGGCGATGAGGGCCTGGGCCATGATGAACTCGGCGATGCCGTCGCGAGGGACGATCTGGTTGGTGATGCGCGGCGCGGTCAACTCCAGCTCGGCCATCACCAACTTCTCCACCCGGTCGTCGCCGAAGCCAGCGTAACTCCCCACCGCGCCGCTCATCTTGCCCACCAGCAGGCGTGGCTTGAGCTCCATCATCCGCTCCCGATGCCGCTGGACCTCGTCCGCCCAGAGAGCCACCTTGAAGCCGAAGGTGATGGGGAGGGCGTGCTGGCCGTGGGTGCGCCCCGCCATCACCGTGTCCTTGTGCTGCCGGGCCAGGTTCAGGATCACCTCCTGCAGCAGGGCGAGGTCGTCGCAGAGGATCTGGTGGGCGTCACGCAGTTGCAGGGCCAGAGCAGTGTCGAGGATGTCGGAGCTGGTGGCTCCAAGGTGAACGAAACGCCCAGCGTCGCCACTCTGCTCGGCAAGGGCGCGCACCACCGCCATGGTCTCGTGGTCAATCTCGGCCTCGATCTCCTTGACCCGTTCCAGGGTGACCCTGTTGGCGCCTCCAGCGATGGTCTCGGCGGCTTGAGGAGGGATGCGGCCAAGCTGCGCCCAGGCCCGGGCCAGGGCGACCTCCACCCGCAGGAGCTGGCGCAGCCGGTGCTCCTCCTCCCACACCGCGCGCATCTCCGGGTAACTGTACCTGTAGTCAATGGGGTGAACTGCCATCCTTCACTCCCGCTGTCCACTTCCGCTCCCCGATTCGAAGAAGGGGAGGGTGCCCCTGTAGCCGCGCGCCATCAGCGGGATGTAGCGGAAGAGCAGGACGATGCTGCAGCCGGCCATCACTTCCACCGCCTGGACCGGTGCGCCGATGGCCCACAGCAGGGGTGGCGTAACCACTATGGTCACCAAAGCGGCCGGGGCGGACCGGCGAATGACCCCCACCAGGGCCACCAGGATGACGCCGAAGACGACCACACCCGGGGGCCAGGTCACGCTCATGGCTCCCACGGTGACGCCCAGCCCCATGCCGCCGCGAAAGCCGGCGAATATCGGCCAGCAGTGGCCGGCCACGGCCGCCATGGCTGCCACCGTAGGGGCGTGAGGGCTGAAGCCATAACGGGCTGCAAGGTATGTGACCACAACTGCCTTGCCAATATCGCCGAGGGCGGTGGCGATGGCCGCCGGCAGGCCGGCCTGACGCCAGGTGTTCATGGCCCCTGTGTGGCCCGAGCCGGCCAGCCGGGGATCCGGCGCCCCCACGAGCTGTGTCACCACCACCCCGAAGGGGACTGACCCCAGCACGTAACCTACCACCAGCCACACGGCCAGATCAAAAATCATGGCTTCATCTCTACGGGGACAAGACTCGCGTCCTCGAGATCTTACGTGCCTATCTGGTGCGGATAGACGCTAAGGTCCGCCACGAGCATGGGACCGGCGCTACGGCGATAAGCCGATCCCCAACGCCTGCAGGACGGCGACGACCAGGGGGGCGATGACGATGGCCGGCAGGAAGTTCCCCACGCGCACTCGTTTCAGGTCAAGCAAGACCAGAGCGATGCCCATGATGAGGACCCCGCCGGTTGCGGTCATCTCGGTGATCATAGGGTCGGTCAGGATGGCCTGGGCCAGTCCTGCCGACAGGGACAACGCTCCCTGATATACCAGCACGGTGAGCGCCGCGAAGACAACTCCCACTCCCAGAGTTGAGGCAAAGGCCAGGGACGCAAAGCCATCCAGCATAGATTTGATGGCCAGGAGTTGATAGTCGCCAGTCAGGCCATCCTGGATGGCCCCCAGGATGGTCATCGGACCCACGCAGAAAACCAGGCTGGCGGTGACGAAGCCTTGGATGAAGGTGGAGCGCTCCTGCGCTGCGCTCACGGCGTCGCCCGTCGTATCGCCAAAGCGCTGCTCTAGTCGCTTCCCGATGCCCTCCAGCTTGGACTCAATAGCCCACCACTCGCCCAGGATGCCACCTACAAGGACGCTCCCCAGGACCAGGAGCACGTTCTGGGTCTTGAGGGCCATGGTGATGCCTACCACCAGGGTCACCAGGCCCAGCCCGTGCATGACCGTCTCCCGGGTCCGTTCTGGGAGACGGTGGCCCAGCAAGGTCCCCAGGCTTCCACCGATGAGCACGGTGATGGTGTTGATGATGGTGCCGGTCAAGGTTGCACCTCTCCGCATCCTACCCACGTTCGTGGGGTGAGTTCTATGACAAGCAATTATATCACCCCACCCGACGGTGTGCAAACCTTGCTCGAGGGAGAGAAACAGCCCCTGGCGACTGATCAGAAACCGGGTTTCTCACTTTTTAGGGTCAAACAGCCGCTGGGCGGGGCGAGACGCCCCTTGGTAGCCGTTTTGGTGCGAGGAGAAAGTGCAAAGAACTTCTGGCAAGTTGCTTACCCACGGATTGTTTGTGCCCCATCAACGCCGGGCGGCCACGCCTGGCACAAGGGTTGGTCCGCCCGCACGAGACCGGCTGAACCCTTGACCCCTTTGGCCCTTTGTGCTATAGTGGACCTGGAGGGGGTTCGCCGGTGGTCCGGCGACGCGCAAGCTCAGATGCTGGCTTGAGATATGCGACGCGTGATCAGCACTTTGCGACCTGGCACCGCCTTGCGCGAGATCGTTCTCGCTGCCACGGTGCTGCTTTTGCCCGTGGGCCTGACTGCCTGTGGCCATTCGGGGGCGTCCGCCTCCCACCCCCCTGCGGACAGGCAGCTCGTGGTCTTCGCCGCGGCGTCCCTCACCGAGGCCTTCACCCAGGTCGGCGAGGCCTTCGAGGCCGCCAACCCCGGCGTCCGCGTGGTCTTCAACTTCGCCGGCTCCCAGCAACTGCGCGCTCAACTGGAAGAGGGTGCCCGCGCCGACGTCTTCGCCTCGGCCAACGAGACCCAGATGCGCGCGGCCCAGGCAGCTGGGCTCCTGGCCGAGAGGCCACAAACCTTCGCCCACAACCGGCTGGTGGTCATCGTGCCGGCCGATAACCCTGGCCAGGTGTGGCGTCCGGTGGACCTGACCCGACCGGGTCTCAGGCTGGTGTTGGCCCACCCAGATGTCCCGGTGGGCGGCTACACCCGCCAGGCCCTGACAAAGATGAGCGCCGACCCGGAGTTGGGGACGGATTTCCGAGAGCGTGTGCTGGCCAACCTGGTTTCCAGCGAGGAGTCCGTGAAGCAGGTGGTGGCCAAGGTGGAGCTGGGCGAGGCCGACATGGGCATCGTCTACGCCTCGGACGTGGCACCGCGTCTGGGCAGGCGAGTGGTCGTCATCCCCATCCCACCACAGCATAACGTGACCGCCTCCTATCCGGCTGCCGTACTGCGGATGGCCGCTGACCTGGACATGGCCCGGCGCTTTGTGGAGTTCCTGCTGTCAGCGCAAGCACAGCGCATCCTGGAGGACTATGGCTTCATCCCGCTGGAGTAAAATCCCCGATCTCCAATCCCGGGTCTACCCTCTTCTCCTGATTGGAGCCACTCTGGCCCTGGGGCTGTTTCTCACCCTGCCGGTGATGGCTATCTTCTGGCGCACCGGGCTGATAGGCCTGGCCTTGCCCCTCACTCGCCCGGTAGCGGTCCAGGCCTTGCGGCTCAGCCTCATCACCACCCTGGCGACCACTGCCGTCTCCATCCTCATCGGCACGCCTGTGGCCTACTTGCTGGCCCGGTACCGCTTCCCCGGCCACGCTGCCCTGGAGACCCTGGTGGACCTGCCCCTGGTGATGCCGCCGGCGGTGGCCGGCATCGCCCTCCTCATGGCTTTCGGCCGCCGGGGGCTGCTGGGCGCGCCCCTGTCAGCCCTGGGCGTCGAGGTGGCCTTCACGCCCGTGGCCGTAATCATGGCCCAGACCTTCGTCGCGGCACCCTTCTACGTGCGGTCGGCCACGGCCGGGTTCGCCGGGGTGGATCACCGGCTGGAGCAGATTTCCGCCACCCTGGGCGTCTCCGAGTGGCGCACCTTCTGGCGGGTGACCCTGCCCCTGGCCCGGCCCTCACTGCTGGCCGGGGCCATCATGACCTGGACGCGAGCCCTGGGGGAGTTCGGCGCCACCATCCTCTTCGCCGGCAACTTCATGGGCCGCACTCAGACCCTGTCCCTGGCCATCTACGTGGCCTTTCAGACGGACCTGAGCGCGGCCCTGGCCATGGCCGGCGTCCTGGTGATCCTCTCATTCGGGCTGCTGGTCACCCTGCGCGTGGTGACCGGACGGAGGCCGAGCGGTGCTTGAAATCAAGATCGCACACCGGTTGGAGGGATTCGACCTGGATGTGGCCCTACGGCTGGAGGGCGGGCTCACCGTGCTCTTCGGGCCGTCGGGAGCCGGCAAGAGCCTGATCCTGCAGTGCATCGCCGGGCTGGTACGTCCTGATCGCGGGCGGATCGTGATAGACGGCCAGGTGGTTTTCGATTCGGCGGCGGGCATCAACCTGCCGCCCCAGAAGCGCCATGTAGGATACGTGACGCAAGACTACGCCCTCTTCCCCCACCTCACCGTGGCCCAAAACATCGCCTACGGCCTGGTGGGATGGCCGCGCCATCGGGCGCAGCGCGAGGTGGGGCGCATGCTGGAGCTGATGCAGCTCGAGGGTTTGGCCGAGCGGCGTCCGGCCCAGCTCTCCGGCGGGCAGCAGCAGCGCGTGGCCCTGGCCCGGGCCCTCATCACCCGCCCGCGACTCTTGCTCCTCGACGAACCCCTGTCGGCACTGGACAGCCCCATCCGCTGGCAGCTTCGTCAGGACCTGCGCCAGATCCAGCGTCGCTTCAACGTCCCCGCCCTCTTCGTCACCCACGACCTGGCGGAAGCCTACGTCCTGGCGGACCAGATGGTGGTGCTGGAGGCCGGGCAGGTGCTCCAGGCCGGCACGCCCCATCAGGTGCTGCATCATCCGGCCAACCGGCGGGTGGCCCGGGCGACGGGCGTGCGCAATGTGTTCACCGGGCGGGTTGAGGGACGTGACGTAGATGGGCTACGTGTGCGCGTGGGCCGGATGCTCCTGACTACGCCCGATTATCCGTACACGGCTGGCACCGCCGTGGACCTGTGCATCCGCCCAGAGCACGTCTTGCTGCTGCGCAAGGACCGCCCTGAGCTGATGCGGGAGAATCAGGCCGAGGGGGAGATTGTGGATGAGTTCACCAACGGGATGACCTACACCCTGTACTTCCGGCTGGATCCCGAGTACCGCATGGCCGACGGCCCATATGACCTGGAGATCGAGCTTCCGGCCCACGTGTATGAGCACCTGGACGTGGCCTGCGACAAGCGATGGAAGATCTCCCTGAAGAAGAGCGCCGTGCACATCATGGGGCAGGTGGCCAGTTGGCCTGGTTGATTGAAGCAGTTGTGGGACACGGTGCTTGCGAGCAGATGCGTTACCAATCGCCCTGGCCCGTGCTGTCCCTTGCGAGGGGACGCCGCCCGGTAGCGTGCCATTAGATCGGAAAGCCCTGGTCAGATCCTGCCAGTCTTGACGAAGGGTGCAGGCGATGCTATACTTTTGCCCATGCTCGACACGATGGGGCTCAGATTCACAAGGGTCGCATAGTTCCTCTCGGCACTTTGCGACCCATTTTGCGGGATGCGGATATCAATTGGTGATCAGAAACCCGGTTTTTCCTAAATATCAGCGTTGAGGAGTTTCGCCATTTGTTGTAGGGGGTGCAGACATGGCAAAACGCTCGAGCCGGCGTGGAAAAGCCCAGCCAAAACCCAAATCCAGGCTCTCGCCCTATCTGATAGCTGGCGTGTTCGTCGCTGCCCTGGTGCTGGTGGCCGCGGTCATCCTGCTCACCCGCCCCAACCCTCAGCAGCAGGCCGGCCCCGTCCCGACCCTCCCCTCCACGTTGCCCTACGAGACCGGGGTCACCGAGGAGGGCTACCCCTACAAGGGTCCGGCCGACGCCAAGGTGACGGTCATCGAGTTCGCCGACTACCAGTGCGAGTTCTGCGCCGACATGGAGGCCATGGTGCTGCCTCGGGTGGATGAGGATTTCGTGCGCACCGGCCTCATCAAGTTCGTGTACCAGGATTTCGCCTTCCTGGGACCGGAGTCCAAGACCGCAGCCCAGGCTGCTCACTGCGCCAAGGAGCAGGGTCGCTTCTGGGAGTATCACCACGTCCTGTTTGCCAACCAGGGCCAGCCCAACACCGGTGCCTTTGAGCGCGGGAAGCTGGAGGGCTTTGCTGAGCAGGTGGGACTGGATGTCCAGGCTTTCAAGCAATGTCTGAGTTCGGGCAAGTACGCGGACCTGGTGACCGCCTCCACGGCCGAGGGCCGGCGCCGGGGGTTGCGCGGCACACCCACGTTTTTCATCGGCGATCGCAAGCTGGAGGGTGCGGTTCCGTACGAGGAGCTGAAGACGGCCATTGAGTTAGCGTTAAGAGAGGCAGAATGAACCCACAGTCAAACCCTGTGACCGAGACCACCGGTCGAAGAAAGGCGCAACTGGGGCTGGGCCTGATTGCCCTGGCGCCACTGGTGATGGCCCTGCTGGCAGGGGCGTGCGCGCCCGGGGCCACGCCCACGCCGGCCCCGACAGACACCCCGGCAGCGACCAACACGCCGGTGCTGCCTTCACCCACCGCTGCCCCGGTGGGGACAGCCGAGGCCACGCCCGGCGGTCCGACCCCCACTCCCTTCGCCGTGCCGGAGGCGCTGCCCAGCAAAGGGGATCCGGAGGCGAAGGTGGTCATCATCGAGTTTGGCGATTACCAGTGACCGTACTGCAAGCGCTTTGCGCTGGAAACGGCCCGTGAGGTCGAAGAGCAGTACATCAAGGCCGGCCTGGTGCGCTTCATTTACCTGGACTTCGTTTTCCTGGGCCCGGAGTCCGTGGCGGCGGCTGAGGCCAGCCACTGTGCTCAGGATCAGGATCGCTTCTGGGAGTATCACGACCTGCTCTACACCAATCAGACCGGCGAGAACGTGGGGGACTTCACCCGGGAGAACCTGTTGAAGTTCGCCGCGGAACTGAGGCTGGATCAGGAGGCTTTTGCCGAATGCCTGGACAGCCACAAGTACCGTGATTTCGTGTTAGTCTCAACGCAAGAAGGGCGCCGGCTGGGCATCCAGGGCACGCCCACCATCTTCGTCAACGGCCAGGGGATCCCCGGCTTCGTCACCTTTGAGCAACTACAACCCTTGATCGAGGAGGCTCTACAGCAGGCGGAGTGATCATCGCTTGTGGCGATGAGTGCTGCCAGCACAGGTCAAATCCATAGCAAGGAGGAGAAGGGTTCGTGACCGTCATACGTTGCTGGGAGAAGGCTTGCGTCTTCAACACCGCCGGCGCCTGCAGCGCCGACGAGATCGAGTACCACCCTGATCACGGCTGCCTCACCTTCGAGGAGCGTGAGGATTACGAGCCGGATGAGGAGTGGGAGGAGCCCTTCGAAGAGGAGGAGTGGGAAGAGTCCTTCGAAGAGGATGAGTGGGAGGAAGACGAGTTCGCGGATGACAAGTGGTGAGACGAAGGCTTCTGAGCGCCCTGAAACTCATCAGGGGCCTGAAGGCGTGGTCATCCGCCGCCTGGAGACCATCGAGGAGTTTCGCGCCGCCGAGGACGCTCAGCGGGTCATCTGGGGCATGAGTGACGACACGGAGGTCGTGCCCGTTCACCTTCTGGTCACCGCCCAGGAGAACGGCGGGCTGGTGCTGGGAGCCTTCGACGAGCAGGGCTCCATGGTCGGCATGCTCTTCGGCTTCCTGGGCCAGACGGCCGATGGCCGGCTCAAGCACTGCTCCCACATGATGGGTGTCCACCCGGACTGGCGGCGGCATGGCCTGGCCTTTGCCCTGAAATGCGCCCAGCGGGACCACGTGCTGCACCAAGGGCTGGATCTCATCACCTGGACCTACGACCCGCTGCAGAGCGTCAACGCCCGGCTCAACCTGGGCAAGCTGGGCGCCGTCTGCCGCACCTACCTGCGGAACATCTACGGGGAGATGCAGGACAGCCTCAATGTCGGTCTGCCGTCGGACCGCTTCCAGGTGGAGTGGTGGCTGCAGAGCGAGCACACGCTGACCTGGCTGGCGGGCGGGAGTGAGCCGCGCTCGCTGGACGAGGCGCTGGAGCACGGCGCGCGCCTGGTCAACGGGGTCAGACCTGGGACCAAGGGCCTCCTGGCACCCGATGGATGGACGGCGAACCTGGACGCCGACCTGCTGTTGGTGGAGATCCCGCCCAGCATCCAGGCCGTCAAGCAGGCCGACATGGCTCAGGCCCGGGCGTGGCGCATGGAGACCCGGGCCATCTTCGAGCACTACTTCGCTGCAGGCTACGTGGCCACCCAGTTCATCTTCCACAAGGCGCTGGGCGAGCAACGGTCCTTTTACGTCCTGCAACGGCAAGAGAACAACGATGTCTGACCCGTCTATGCGCCTTGAGCAGGTGGAGTTGCGCCACGTGCGCATGAGCCTGGTGGCGCCCTTCGAGACCAGCGGCTGGGTGGAGACCGACCGCGACTGCATCATCGTCACGGTCCACGGCGACGGGGTGACCGGCTGGGGTGAGTGCGTGGCCTCCGTCGAGCCCTGGTACGCCTACGAGACCACCACCACTGCCTGGCACATCCTGGCAGACTTCCTCATCCCGGCCGTGCTGGGCGAGAAGCTGACCGGCCCGGCCGACGCTGCCTCCCGCTGGCGGCGCGTGCGCGGCCACCCCATGGCCAAGGCCGGGCTGGAGATGGCCCTCTGGGACCTCTTCGCCAGGGCTCACGGTGTCCCCTTGGCGACCTTCCTGGGCGGGGTCCGCGACCGCGTGCAGGTGGGGGTGAGCGTGGGGGTGCAGCCGTCGCTGCACGCCCTGCTGGAGACCGTGGCTGGCTATCTGGCCGACGGCTACCGGCGGGTCAAGCTCAAGATCAAGCCCGGGTGGGACGTGGACGTGGTCCGGGCGGTGCGCCGGGCCCACCCCGACCTGCCCCTGCAGGTGGATGCCAACTCCGCCTACACCCTGGACGACCTCCCCGTCTTCCAGGCCCTGGACGACCTTGACCTGTTGCTCATTGAGCAACCCCTGGGCCACGACGACCTCTACGACCACGCCCAGTTACAGCGTCATCTGCGCACCCCCATCTGCCTGGACGAGAGCATCCTCTCGCCGGATCACGCCCGGTGGGCGTTGGCGCTGGGGAGCTGCCGGGTGATCAACATCAAGCCGGGCCGGGTGGGTGGGCTGGGGGCGTCGCGGGCCATCCACGACCTGTGCCAGGCCCGGGATGTGCCCGTGTGGTGTGGGGGGATGCTGGAGACGGGCATAGGCCGGGCGGCCAACCTGGCCCTGGCCAGCCTGCCCAACTTCCGGCTGCCCGGCGACATCTCCGCCAGTGCCCGCTACTATGCCCGGGACCTGGTGGAGCCGCCGTTTGTGCTTAACGACGACGGCACCATGACGGTGCCCCAGGGGCCGGGCATCGGGGTGGAGGTTAATCTACGGCGGTTGGAGGAGGTGACCATCAGGCGAGAGGTGCATTCAACTCGAGCTTCTCAGGGATGCTTTCGAGGCACACGGTGAAGTTCATTCGCATAGGCACCCATGCCTTGAAGAAGTATTCGCCTTTTCGCCTCATCAGAGGTAGGTCAAACATAACTTTACCCTGAAATGCCCGGGTTGCAAATTAGTGCCTATCCGGAAACCGCTCAGGAGGGGCGTCCGCGCCCCGTCCAACGGCGAGGACGCCGTCGGATAGCGGGGTTTCCGCATAGGGTCT